>JAABUH010000009.1_pt1 | contig 223437 bp, 291 predicted proteins | sample 5559121 | NCBI WGS metagenome assembly JAABUH01 (sample SAMN10711871, study PRJNA513364) | rock metagenome | isolation source: Antarctica rocks | place: Antarctica: Victoria Land, Battleship Promontory nord | collected 2015-12-28
AGACGTGTCGATGTGAGGTCGATGTCGGTCGAGTGTGCTACTATGCACTGAGCTAACAAGTCTCTTAGTTGGTTAAAGCTGAGGTCTCATAATCTGTTGTAGATTTATGATGAATGCATAACATGAACAAACGAAGTGATAGGTTTCCTAACAATGAATGAACGCGACTCCACGCGAGCTTATCCGAGCCTTCCAACACTTACCAAGTCACCGCCAGTGCGATGGATGTCGCGATGGTATACAAAGAGGAGTGTTGACGTCGGGGTTATATTCATCGTCATAAAGCAACGGTGATGGCTTCAACTTCCGTACTCCAATACCTTCCCATGATCCTCCTCACACGAATAATAACGACCCTTTGTCCCGCAACATCCACACTACCGCTTAGCCCCCTGGTACGGGTGCTAATGACCCGTTCTGACCTTTCTTCTTGCAGTCATTGCAGCGGTATTGTCCGCGCCAATATCGGGCCCGACATACCCGCGTACAAGTGAAACCTACTAGGAATATGGTGAGGATCAGGACTGGGGCAGCCCGCTGACGGCATGACATTAGCGAAACCCGTCGCATATGACGCCCGGACCTACCGATGATGAGCTCATTGTGGCTGAACCCTAGATTTCCGGAAGCAGAAGCAGATTCTCCCCACATAGGAAACCAAACCGTCGACATCCGAATCGTTATGTCATTTTAGTGATATTGCGAACAGACCAGTAGCATGGCAAAGTTGAGGTTCAGATGATTGTTGGAGGGTAAGCGGATCGGATATCTCATATCTGAAACAAGATCTTACCTTTGTCAGAGTCTATGTATATCCGTGAGTTGGGTACATTCGCCGAAATCCTGCGACGAATGAAACGCGATTGGTAGTTCAAATCCACTTGTCGTTATATACTATCCATCGTCTGAAAGCGGAAAACGTAAAGAAATATCCCTCAAGGAATAAGCTTTTCGACATAGCAGTCCTCTACAGAAAGAGAGGTTTATGCTGTACTTTGTAGCGACTTTGATGATGAAATTCTCATTCGACGAGAGCTGTCCCCGTACGCTTCATCAATCTTCAACATCGCATCGGCCTGCTTCGAGACCACGGACCGCCGATTGCCTGCTCGCAAGAACGAAGCATTGGCTGTTCATTCTTTTTACCATGTCAAGGCAGCGATTTGACATCTATGCGGGCTCAAGTCGATCGATGGCAAAGACGGATAGGATTAGTCGAGTACTGCCTTGAGGTATGCGTACATCTCACTCGCTAGATCTTGATGCCTGCCTAGGGATGCACTAGGAGACTGCAATGATTACTCTTTATCGGAGTCCGACCAATTCTCCCAGTCGTCTTTCTCTTTGACTCGCGTTCTGCGCTTGTCGAGCCGCTCGATTCGCCCGTCGTGGCTTCATGCACTTCCCACAATAACCCCTCTGCCCTCCGATCCAACACGCACGGCCCTTCTTAGGTCTCGCCTCCCAATCCTCGTCATTTCTCCTTACCCGGACCTTACAGGTGACGCACTGCTTTTGTCCTGGCAAATAACCTTTCTGGAAACTCATGGCAAGTACCACGATGAAATTGATACATACTAGGCTTATGAGAGCATACTCTGAGCCTGTTAGCGTCAGGCGAGCTTTGTTGAGCAGGAGTTACACTAACCGATAATCTGCTTCCAATTGATAGGGTGAGAGCCACCTGTTTGCGTAGTTTTGATATCAAGATTTTCCGCCAGTATGGATCAAAGGATGAGGCGATATCGATGAGCGCAATCATCAACACCAGAGATCCTGATCTCCGGCTAGCCATATCTATATATACACACCTGAGACACAAACCGAAAACAAAGTCCTACCTTTCTCCTCGCCTGCCAATGAAATGTGAAGTCGTCCTTTTGAGTATTACATCCTTGCTCGCGACTTCTTTTGGTGATATCTCCCTACGGATCTTAGCGGTGTGAAGGAAAAGGGACTTGGGGGTGTTTTCGAGGAGGGAGTAGCAGATCTGACCGCCCCGCCCGACCGGCATAATGCCACACTGCCACATCCACAAAGAGGATAATAAAGCCAGGCGCGTCGCGCTTTGACTCTATTCTACAGTACTCGAGTACATGACCCTCTGATGTATCATTCTTAACCAAGAGTGATCGGTACCATGAGGTATGTATCTCTACCGTAAGCATCATGCAATCGATCAGATGGTACCTGTAGTGCTCCGCCATCCCCAACCCTCTCCGACTCCGCACTCCTCGACTCCCTCTCCGATAACCCCTCGTTGGACCTCTCCTCACATCGCGAAAGACGACTCGAAGAGCTCAAAGCTCAGATCGAGAAAGTCCGGATACTTCAAGAGACGGAGCATGGAAGGGTCATCACCTATGGCGATGAGAAGGAACTGATTGAGAGGATGGCGTGGGTGTCTGCTCTGGCTTGGTTGTGAATCACCGCTGAAAGGGGTTAGGAAGGAGAAATACTGCTTGGTCCATTTCTTTCATCCGGAGTTTTTGAGATGTCGGATTATGGATCAACGATTAGAGGTGCATCTGTCCCCTCTCTCGGTACAGGTGGAAGTTATGTCTGATCTTCCACCAAACGTTCAGGAGCTGGGCCCGAAACACCCTCACACCCTCTTCCTCCGGACATCCGTCGCCAACGTTCCTTTCCTAGTCGCCAAAATGAGTGTCCAAGTCTTACCCTGCGTGATGGTTTTCGTCGATAGTCGATGTGTTGATCGGTGAGTCCATCACTCAGCTTCGCATCTGCCTCTCGCGAGCATGTTCTCTGCGTGGCTTACAGGGAGAGGGCAGCTGATGGAAGCAGATTGATAGGCTTCGAAGAGCTTGGCGATACCGACCAATTCACGGCTTCCATGCTTGAGTTCAGGCTGAAGCAATCCGGTATGTCCTACTCTTCTCCTTAGATCGTGGCAACATGCTCGAACTGCAAGACTGATACCGCAGAGCAGGCGTCTTTCCATCCGGTCCTATATCACTAGCCAACACCCTTCCCACTTCCCTGCTAAGCCGCTCACAGCCTGGGCCCGATGACGACGAAGAGAGTGACGATGGGCGTGATCGACGGCAAGGTGCACGGAGAGGGAAGATGGGGATTTGGAATGGGTTCGCATTGGATGAAGAGGATTAAGCCAGTCGAAGAGGTGACCGAGCATTCCATCAGAGGGCATTGTGCATTGGAAGAATCTTTACGATGCGAGCGCTTTGGGGTTACGAAATGCTTGAACGCGTAGAAACACCCTAAATAATGCAACTGTAGGGGGGAAGGGGGAGGGCGCGGCTTGGGGCCACTCCCTTCGAACTCTTGGAGGTATCCCACATATGTGGCGCTCGAGCTCGATAGACGCTCGTGTTCGACAGCTGACGTCTATCTGATGTTTTGAGATGATCGTCATCTTCTTGCCGACGCTCGCCAACGATATCGAACGGTCCGGATGACCCTTACGGAAACGGAAAAGAGGTGATTGCGTCAAGAAAATGCTTTTGTCGGTTTCTTGTCGTCCTACGTTCATCCAGGTGACAGAAGGAGTGACCCTCGACCTCACGAACAAATTTCACCCTTCTCGACCTGATCACGTTGACTTTTCCGCGTGGGGAGTTTTGGTTGAATCTCTTGGACTTGGGTCGTATCGAACTAAGTGGAAAGTGACCTAAGACAAGCTAACTTAAATCAAACCGAACCCAACGAAATGCGTTGGAGCAGTCATTTATGTTGTATCCCGAACGAGCTCCTTTTCTTCCGATGTGGATTGGGTCCAATCCTGACTTAACTTCGTTCCCACCATCGCGATGGTACAGATCTTGTGGCTAGCTGGGTTTGGGCGTGGTGCGACGAAGATTGGTAGAGGTAGTGCGACAGTGCAAGGGAAGAGTCTGTATTATATCAACATTGTACAACATCTGAAGAGTCTATAGTAGTCCTTAAAGAATGACATGGAAAGAGTCTGTAGTATCTCGTGATAGTACAACATGTCAGAAGTGTAGAGGACTCCCTCAAGTCGGGCCTCTCGCATTGCTCAGCCCACCTCTCCCACCCCAACCAGCACGCGCACCGACAGCCCTCAACCCATCTTTCGCCTGTTCCAGGTAACCCATCGCTCCGCCTCCAACACTTGCGGGTGAGCTGGATCGCCGGACATCTCGTATGTCAGCGGTTTGAGCGGTCGCTATTGCGGGTGTAGTTGTCAGACTCGGTTGTGGTGGTGGAGATGTTAGGCGGGTTGGATGGGAAGGTGGAGAGGGGGAGAAGAGGTCGGTGGGAGATGGAGGGTTGATCAAGATCTACAGATGGAGCCGATTGGATCAGCTCTTTCGTTGCAGTACGGCACGACAGGAAGGAAGGAAGAACCTGATGGGAGAGGTTGTTCTGCTCCTACATTTCTGTCAGCTGGGACATCACGAACAGTGGACGTGAAGCTTACATTCGCTCCGACGAGGGGTGGGACGTTCCCCTTCTTTTCCGAGCAGAAAGTGAGGAGCTGGATCAGAGCCGCAGGTAAGGGATTTGGAGGGGGTGTCTGTCTTTGCGTTTGAGCTTGTCGAGGGAAGTTTAGGGTTATGAGGTGTTCTTCCCATGGGACTAGCTCCTACGTAAACCAGCATCAGATTTAGTCTCTCGGAAGCAGACCATCTTGTTGGTGAAGATGAAGTCCAGAGAGGACGCGAAAGTGGACTAACCTCGGTGATGGCGAACCATCCTTTCCTAGGTCTCCGTTGTAAGAAAACCACCGCGATCTACCATAAACCAGCAAGATCAGCATTGATCCAGACTGCTGGATACCGGGCAGACCTCTCCCCGGCCGAGTCCAGTCTCAAGAAACTCCCTCCCAAACTCCTCAATCTTCCCACTGACCTCCTTGTCAATACCAGCACTCGATGCACAAGCCTGATTACCCCTTTCCATCAATATTTATCCCCTCCTCGTGCCACTCGAAAGGGTAAGGCAGCACTCACGACATGTGCTTCACCGATCTCATAGGTCTCAGGCTCGATGTTGTCTAGTGTCCGGTGAAAGAAGATCCCGTAAAGGAGCGCTCGGAGTATGGGTTTCACTTGAGATGATACTAATGTCTGAATTGGCGTTGTCAGAGAGGTTCGAGGCTGATGGAGCGAAACGACAGGAGTGGAAGGGTGTGAGCAGGGGGAAGGGACGCTTACGAGCTGGATGTGGTTGACTGCGTCCATCCCAATGGCTCTGCTGGCTAAATTAGGACGTACGAGAGGAAGTCAGAGATGCAATCCGACCTTGAAATGTCAAACAGCGGAGGCCCAGCAGAACGCCTCGACTTGCCCGGCATCATTCGCTGGGAAGTGACCAATGCAAGTGCATGATGCTGATTGCAGTACATGGTGGGAAAGCTATCAATTGAGATCGACAGTACTGCCATCGTCCTCTTCCTAATCCTCGTCATCATCATCCTCTTCCTAATCCTCGTCATCATCGTCCTCATCTGCTCCACCTTCCGCGTCATCTCCGTCCCCTCTATCCTCATCACTCCCCCCTCCGAACTGTATACCTCCGTCCCCAGCCCCCGGCTCATCCAAAATCCCCCTCTCCTCCCTCTTCCTTTTCTGCTTCGCCTCAAGCTTCGCCAAGATCTTCTCAGCTTTATTGAAGATCCCCGAAGTCGGTGCTCCACAAGCATAACATTTCGGACTCTTGATGAACCGATCGATTGCACATCTATTCCAAACCTCATCAGCACAAGCCCTACGCAGAAGATATGAACCGCTCACTTCATGCAGAAATAATGTCCACATCTGGTAACGACCGGCTCCGTAAACTCCTTTCTACAGATCAAACAAGCAAACGGAACTTCCTCCTCTTCTTCCTCCTGGGCCACAGCCACCGCCGCACCATCAAGTTTATCCAATTGCCAACCTGCCAAATAATCCCCTCGATCATGTAAGAACTTGCATGAATCTCCATATCCACAGAATCCCGTTTCTTTATAATCCTTGCAGACGTCGGGTTGATAGTCAACTAGGGTGATGGTTCGGATATTGGCGGTGGCTCGGATGGGACCGGTCTTCATTTTCTTGTCGAGGACGTCGGTACGTTTGTTTATTGTGGGTAGGTAGCTTGCTGTTCCTCTGTAGAGGCCGTCGTCGATTTCGCCGTCCTGCTAGGCCCGAGCGTAGCGAGGCGAGTATGAGTGATAGGGGGTTGTTCGAAGAGAATATGGATCACGACAATGTGGTGAATATTTCGGAAATGAAATGTAGAGACGAGACACGAGGTAGCGCAAACACGACGAGACAGGATTCGTCAGCATAGCTCAAAGGATGACTCAAGGGAATGACCCACCTCATTCAACCTAACCTTCTTCTCCCCTAACCCCTTCCTCTCCCCCTCCCCACCATCAAGATCATAGTCCGCCGCTCTCGTAGCATAAACATCCCCCTTCCCACCGATCAACCCCTCATCCGCCCGATAATCCATCTCCTCCAGCCCGACACCGACACCTTCATCCCCCTCGGTCGGGTCACGACGTCGTTTCGTCCCTTGTATCAAAGGGTTGACGAGGGATTTCTTGGTTGGACGGATGACGGTATCGGTTGATGGGCCTGCTACTGGTTGTGTGGAGCTGGAGATGGAAGGGGAGATGGAACGTTTGCGGGATGCTTGGGGACGGCGAGGGGGTTTCTTGAATGTCACCAATGGCGCAGGCGAGGTGGCGGTAGACATGCAGAGTAGTCGCAGCACGCACGAAAAGGTCGAGAAAGGCACTAAGTGACTTGTACGATTCTTTGCGAGCTGGGTCGTACTGATGCACTGATCAACGAAAAGTATGGACCATTTTGTATTTCTACAGTAGTATCCCGAAGTCTCCCACGATGCTGACTCAGCTTGGGCGCGTTACTGCCACTTATCCGGAATAAAGGACCGAGGTGATATTGCCGAGACTTCCCGAAGCAGGCAATTTCCCTTCGGAACACATCACAACAGCGAAGACATTACTTCCTTCCTTCCTGCTTCATCATCAGCGTTTGAGAGATCAATCCATCTCGTTGACAGTGCAACACCAGTGACCCCTTATTTTTCCTGCAATCAAATCAACCGAGTTTCAGTCGTAATCCTCTCGGACGATCCCGTGGAAAGGGCCGTCGCCACATAGCGGGAAGTCGGGAGTTATTCACTTCCTTCGCACAACACAAACCGCCTCACCCCGGCGATTCAAGTAAAGGACAACACCACACCATCCCGCAAAACCTCCACTCTGCGTGTCCACCCCGGACGCGTCGATCTCTCACCTGACGAGCAAACCGACGATGGACGACCATCATCGACATGCCGATACCGAAGCTCTAGCTCAGATCCTCGAAGGCGATCAACATCATTTCCACCACCAACTTCAAGCTCCAAACTTCTCAAACTCACATAAGGTTGATAATGATGATGTCCATGAGCTGGATTTACCGAGTGTGGTGGATGATGATGGGATGCAGACGGGTGGCGAGGAGGAGTTGGATTTGGCTTTAGGAGACTTAGGGACGCCAGATATGGATATGGATACGCCGCAGAGGACTAATAGTTTCGGGAGACCGCCGAGTATACGCAAAGGTGAGCTTGCTTCACCTATACTGTCCATTCCTCGTGACTTGGACTAGGACTGATGTCGCTTCTAGCCTGTGACTTATGTCATGCAGCCAAACAAGTGAGTCATGACTCGTACCTCGTATGCTACCCTGACCACACGCCCAGAAATGCTCAGGTGATCGACCCTCCTGCACTCGCTGCACAGCCGGCGGCTGGCAATGCGTTTACGCACCCCGTCAACGCCGTCGTACCGTTCCGAAAGAACAGAAGATCGCCGTATCCTCCCTCGACGCCGCTCGTGGCCAGAGTTTGGCTTCCCTTACCAGTGCACCTCAGTCCGGCAAGAAGAGGAAACTCGGTCATCGGGACGCGCTAGGATTTGGCGATGGGATCGATATGAAAATGGCTATGGGGATGGCTATGGATATGGGTTTGGCTGGGGAAGATGAAGGGGAGGATCTTTCGACGATGAGCGATGAGCTGATGGTGCGTCGCCAGCCTACACCTTCTGCCTGGAAGCTGACAGTCAGCAGCTCGAATCCATCGCTATCGACGGCTATCTGGCCGACCTTCCCCTAGCGACATTCGTACACAACCTTCCTTATACCGCTGCACCCCCTAATGAGAATCACTTCAGCTCCGATGACTTCCCCTCCGTAGGTGATCAGACCTTCCCAACCCCTGATATGGACCAACACACCACCTCCGCCTTACGAGACGCCATTTTCTCGCTCAATGAGTCAGGTGGCGCTGCTGCGACGCATGCTGAAGGAGCGGATGATCATCATGGCGAAGGACCGGACGATGCGCAGGGTATGGACCCGGACCTCGCCCTGCTCGACCTTTCTCATGCCATGCCTGGCGAAGACGGTGGGAATGCTGGCGGTAACGATGGTATAGGCGAAGGCCTCAACCTACCCAATCTCAGCGCATCCACCTTCTCTGCCTCGGGATGCAACCATCAGCCTTTAGTCCCTCACATCCTCGCCCTTCTTACTCATCACCATCTCGAACCGAAATCACACTCCAATACACCGCTCACCCTCGCCGTCTTCGCCCCACTAGCCCGCTCACTCCGCCTCTTCCATGCCTTATCAACCTGTTCGACCTGCTCCACCTCACCCCGCGAGACTCTCCCTCAACTAGCTCTCCTATCCCGCACGACCACAATCTTAACCTTCCCATTCCCTCCAATCAACTCATCCTCCGTCGGTTCCTCAGCGCAACTCACAGTCCACGGTGCCCGACTTTCCGGTACCGGGTTGTCGGAAGCGATCGAACAGCATATCGTAGGTGTCGTATGGGATTCTTGGAGAGCGGCGATAAGGGAGATCTTCGCTACTTTCGAAAGGAAGGCTCAGGAGGTGATCGTCATCGCTCAGTCAGCCGTTCCATCGTCTGCTGCGGAAGGTGGACAACCGCAAGGGAGTAGTCCGGAGACTCAGAGGGCTGGTCTGATGTTTCAGGCCATGTCGAGGTTGGTCACGGCGATGGACGAGGTGGAGGGGAATTGAACGGGGGTCGAGGGGTGGGAACGTCGTGAGGAGACGATTTTGCTTTCGTTATCTTTTTCGATCTATATTTCAAGGGTTCATATGAGACATGTCAAGCTGTTGTCAATCAAACCCTATCGTCATTCCCACTACCATTCGATATACTGAGGCCCATGGAAAAGCTGCTCCAATTCAAGATTTGTGACCCTATTCATCTGCTTAAGAGCGTTGTCCAGACGACATCACACGGATTCATGCTATCGGGGTCGACTCCAAAGCCGAGTCGCAGCCGCACCATTCCATCTCGCCGTTCGAACCTTTACCGTCCGACCATCGATCGTGACTCTCGCAAGGGTGTCTCGGGCGCGAAAGACTGGCAGAACAATCCGATCGATTCGCACAAGATCGAAATCAGAGGAAGCAGGAGATGAAGAGACACGAAATGATGATTAGTACGGAATCGCAAAGCTGGATGGGAGAACGTACGGTCCCAATCGTTCCTGAAGTGTATGTAGGCGATCGTATCCACTTCGTCCTCCTCGGCGTTTTCCGGCGAGGTGACGCCTTGATCCTCCTCCTCGTGGGTATCGGTGGCGACGGGTACGACTTCTGTCTGACTTCCGCTTACATTTACCTCATCAGAGATAGCGGCGGCACCTGGGCTGACTGGTGGTCGCTCGATAAGCTCGCACGTCGATATGCGTGGCGCAGACGGTCCAAGTTTCGCCTCGCCTACATTTCTCGCCCTTCGAACCTTGATCAAAGGTCCCTTCCTCACCTTCCTCGGCTTGGAGTACACCTGCACCCTTCCTCTCTCAGCTCTCACCCAAGCACATCAAAGCGGGAACATACATATTAACACCCGAATCACGCGGTCTGCCCATCAAACCACCATGGCTCACGGGATGTGAGAGTATGTGAGTGAGGTGCGCAGGCCGAGTGGTAGGTGGTAGTTTGGAAATACGAAGTGCTCTTTGGAAAGGTGAGTATTTTGAGCGATGATGAGAAGTTTGAGCGGTAATCTCGATAGGTCGTTCAAGGAACATGCGAGGTCCTGTGAGATGGTAAAGTTTTTGTGAGATTCTCGAATGATGGTCAGGTCTGGATGCCTTTTGATGTGATGATGTGAGACGATTGTGCGCGGACCTCCTTTATCCTTGACCTCCTTTCATAAGCACTCATGACGCGTCGCAGCCGAATGGCAGTTACCCCCCAAATCACAATAAGAATTAAATTTCAGATCGTCAAGGACCTCTCGCTCTCGTTAGATCGCAATGCCGTGGAATGCGGCTCCCACGTCAAGCCGCCGCCCGACTCGCCGCCACTGGCGGAGCACAAGAAGCCGCTACCACAGCAGCAGCAGGAGCAGCGGTAGCCGTAGCGGCCACAACCTCAATCTCGACCCCCAAATCTACCGCAACAGCAGGAGCAGTAGTAGCTGTAGCGGCTACCACCGCAACCTCGACCCCCAAACCCACCTCCTTCCTTGCCGAAGCTGTCGCATCCTCCCACCTCACATGGTGGCAACTCCTCTGCGTCTGCATCGGCGGGGCTCTCGCCTTAATCGTTGGGGTGTGGGTATGGTGGCGACACCGAAAGAAGGGGAAGGAAGATGAGAAGCGGGCGAAAGAGCTGGAGGTGGAGGAGGAGAAACGGATGAAAGAGTTGATCGAGCAGAAGAAGAAGGAGGAAAAGGAGATCGAGAATGATAGTGAGGAGGATTATGACTCGGTTTCGGATGGTGGGACTATCGTACCCAGAAGGCGGAAGAAGGGGAGAGGTGGACGAGGGAGGGAGAGGTGGGATAGTGAGAGTGAGATTTCGGATGCGAGTCCAATCACGTATCGTCCTAGGCGAGGACGGAGGGGTGAGAGTCGTAAGGAGCGAGAAGAGGATCGAAGAAGGGAAAAGCGAAGACGGAGGGAGGAAGATTGTCGATATGACCGAGATCGTCGTTCGGACCGGCGCCGGCGACGATCTCTCACTCCTCCCCCCTCCCCATCTCCATCACCAGTACCGTCACCCACACCGGCTCCAATGTTCAAAAACCAGGAGAAAGCACGACGCGATACTTTCCGCGATTCGGTCTTTTCGAGTTACGGAAGTATGAAGAAAGCTGCGGTCAGGTTGAAGTACGTCGAGGCGAAGGTCAAATTGAAGAAGCAATTAGGAGAGGAGGATGCGGTCGAGAAAGCTCGAGAGGACAAGATCCGAGAGGCGAATAGGGAGATCTTCAAGGATCGGTTGAAGCAAGAAAAGGCAGAAGACTCAGCTGAAAGTGGTGAGTATATCTTTGCGTCTAGGATCATGGCTGATTGCATCAGGACAACCGCTTTTGATCCCGCCAGTAAATCGCCCAGTGACTCAATCATCGTCAGGCTCGTCTCATAGGAGCACACCGACGTTGCCCACGCCACCATCGAAAGCCCGTCAGGCTCTTCTACGCCAGGGTTCCGGTGATTCACAGAGTCGAATACCCTCGAGAGAAGATCAGCGTCAACCCATACGCCAAATTCCAGGTAGTAGCCATCCCCATCCCCTCCGGCAAAATTCGAACGAGCTAGGCGACGAGATCAGTCAGCTCCTCGGCGGTCCTCTTAAGCCCGTTGCGGTTGCGAAGCCCGCTCAACCTGTTCGAAAGCCCTCGGCGGAACCACCGGTTACGAACGCTTTTGTCGCAGATTGGTTATCTCATCCAAACCCTTCCATCAGTGTTCCGCAATCGCCTCGGTCCGGATCAGTATATATTCCCGTGAACCATCCAAAGGATCGACCGACGATACCGAAGGGAGGTCTCGCGCCTGCGCCTCCAGCAAAGGTGAAAGCTTTACCTATCGTAGCGAGCTCAGCAAGTGGCGGGATTGCGAACAAATGGGCAGATCGATTGAGGCGGCGTTGACTGAAGCGGAACATTGTTTAAACGGGTCTTTTGGATGTGGAGATAATTAGATGTGCCTAAGAAGTTCTGATGTGCCAGCTCATGTATAAGTGACATACATGTCATTGCTTTCCTCGCATCAACTTCCGAAGCTCTGTCACCTCGGGTGTATCCCTCAATAGTCCCGTGTCCTTCTCCACGGCAAGAGCCGCTGCGACGTGTTCAGGCGTCTTCGACCCGCATAGCGGTGTGATATTCCATCTGAGTGGGTGAGCGGTGTACGAGAAGAGAAAAGCACAATCTACAGTTGACAAAGCTTGTATATCGTTGCTTCGGGCGTAAGAGAGGACTTCTTGGCGAGGGATCGAAGAGACGGATGATGGAGCAGTGTGGGTGAGCCAGAGAGAGTCCAGAAGGATCTACACTAATCAGACATAGACCGATGCAAGCAAGAACACTCACTGATATCGGATGTTGAGGGCCTGGCAAATATCGTATACTACGAATGATCAGCATATGAAGTGTACTTCGCTGCACGCACTGTCCCAATCCCATCCGTTACCCTCAAACCACCTGGCGAATAACCGATTAGCACTGTGTTGTGTATTCGAGCCAGATTATATTACGTATCTGTTCTGAACAATCCCAAACTTCACCCTAGCTTCCCCGATCAACCACCTCAACAATCCTGGGTCGTATATGTTCGATACGCCAAGATGTCTTATTTTGCCTTGATCGACGAGGAATTCGAGGGTCCGATAGGCCTCAAGCGTTTGCTGTTTCAATATGAGCCTTTCTCGGGATATCACGACAAGAAAGGAAGCAGACCTCTCTGGTAGATAAGGGCGAATGCAGGACTACAGAATCGATGTATTCCAAGCCAAGGTTCGACAACGACTTCTCGAAAGACTGCTTGACCTGCAGAGCAATAGGCAGGCGACGGTCATACGGTAGCGGCTGAGAAGCGTCTTGACCGCTGATGCTTGTAAATCTATCGCGATCAGCTGAGTTCCACGATACTCGAGCTATGGAGACGGACTTTGTCTGGATGAACATCTCTTCCCGGGTCACGACGCCTGCTGAGAATAGCTTGGAGAGCGCTTCGCCGACCAAGTCTTCCCTTCCCATGGGATAAGCTGGTGAGACGATTCCGGATTGAGGAGCTCACCTGTAATGCTACGGCGACATCAGCTACAGGTCGTACGGATGGACTTCAGCGGTATACCTTCGGTTGACAAGCTGTATCTATCCCTCGGAAGCCAGCTTTGACAGCTTGGATGACAAGGTCGGTCGTTCTCTCCTTCTTCCTAAGGTTCGTATCAGCTATCGAGACCTGCGTTGCGGCTGATGGGAAACCACAACATTGTCATCGAAGCGCCCACCAAGCGGTACCGTACATGATCATTGGCATCGATCGAGGCGGCATGCTGAGCAGTTCTGGGTGTGGTGGGTAGCGCTGTGATAGAAATTGATGCTAGGGTGCTATGAGGTGCTATGAGGTGCTATGAGGATTGTGTAGCGAAGGGGTCACTGAGCGACTCTCTGTGATGCGAAGGAACCCGACTGGACCCGTAGAGTGGAGGTGTACGAGTCAATGTGGCGGGAATCAAGAGTGGCAGTGGAATCCGAAACGTCGCCTTGATTTGCAATTCGCTTCCAACTATCACCCCTTGAAAAAAAATAACAGGACTGGGGTGACGTATTTAAGCCCTCGGCATCTGATGTAGATCAATAAGAGAGTCCAGAGAGATAGACCAATCCCCGATGAGCAGGAGTTGCCCGTGTCCATCCGCCCGAGTTGAATATAGATTGCGAGAACATCGTCCCGAGAGAGGTTATCGATTCCCCACAAGTTTCGGGGCCGATCTAAGAAGTCCATAGCGTCGGCCCGAGTGTGATTGCTTTTGGCCAAATCACTACACCTACTTAGGAATCGAATAAGACGAGTGGTTTTGAGGAGCAGATCTATCTCGGCCGGATAGATCAGGGAACCGACTGGGGTGTCTTGATTGAGGTCCCCTTTTGCCTTCCACACTACGCTGTCCAACAAAATACCAGGATGAAATCTGTTTGAACCAGATCTGCCCATTAAAAGCCCCAAAACCTCTCTGCCCCTTACACCCACCCAAAACCCTCGTTCTCCTCGATCCCTCTCCATCGATCCTTCCATCCCTCTTCCACACTACGCTGTCCAACAAAATACCAGGATGAAATCTGTTTGAACCAGATCTGCCCATTAAAAGCCCCAAAACCTCTCTGCCCCTTACAGCCACCCAAAACCCTCGTTCTCCTCGATCCCTCTCCATCGATCCTTCCATCCCTCTCACATCTCCGCCCATCCTGACTGACTACCCAACCCTTTTCACAACTCGCCACCAAACAAGTCCCTCGAAGGCAACTAACATCCTCAACCCCTTCAATAGCGCTGCAATCCCTCCCTTCCCCCTCGGAGACACAACCGCCGCAAGAATCAATGTTCGAGGTCGTGTCGATGCATTCGAACCCGCCTTTCGACCGATGGGGCAGGCTGTCTCGTTTACGGAACAGAAGGCTCGTTTCTGGGATTGGGGGTGGGCGCCGGAAGGCTTGCTGCAGGATTGACCGGCGGCGCAGGATGGTTGGGAACGAGCGCGGTGAGGTTGGGGTTGGGGTTGGGGTCGGGGTGGTAGTATGGGTGGCGCGGTGGCAATAGCGAGAGGCAGGATGAAGAGGATTATGACCGAGAGATCCAATCGCCTGACACGCATCGAATGATCAGCTGCTAGCTGGACATTGACGGAAAGGTAATACGATATTAACAGCTGGGAGCTCGGTGAGTAGATGGTCAGCTGAAAGTCTTCCGGCGACCTATAAACCTTGCCACAGCTACCACTCCACTCATTCGCCGCTCGGAGACTCCCTCGCTCCCGTTATATCTATTCGCATGGCGACATCGTCTTAACCCTCCCGCAAGGAACCGCGCGAGCATTAGTCGCCAGAAATGACAACGGGGACTAGCGTCAATTCTGATTCGCTTACGTGGGAGCTAATCCGGCTCCTGACGATGACGTCCGTGATCATTTGCCGGATCAAGTTCAGGTTCAGTGCTTCGACCGGTTCCATTTGGAGTAGATCGACATTATCGATTGGATTTCGATTCAGACCATATGGGGTCTTCTAGCTACTCGGCTTAGGTGAAACATCTAGTTGGGTTTGTAATGCTCGCCGATCACGTCTACGGGAAGGGCTTTTGCCGCCGTCACGGTCTTCCGGGATCGGTTGATGCGAGATGACGTTTGTGTAAGCTCTTTCCTTAAGAGGTTGGGCCGTTGTGATTTCTAGTCTCCAGGTTCTGTCCGTAATCCGGGTCTAGCGGTCCGACTGTGTGACCGGCTGGCTAACAGACACAAAGGGGACTACATCAATACAAACCATCCTCTCCAGTGAATCGTATCGATGCGCACGGCGGACTTGCATCGTATGATCGGAGGTGTCAGTGATCATATCATCGAGTATCAGTGGCGATATCTCCTCAATGAATGCTTGCCTTCTTCTATTCTTCCCTTCGGGTATTCGATGAAATGTAGCTGGAATTGAATGTGGCTGAGATGAGGGACGCAGGGAGATGAAGCTCGGAAGCCTTTCAACCTTTAGGACCCCCAGTGAAAGCAAATCTCGTTCGGATTGGAGAGGTCCACGAATGCGGCGATTCTCAATTTCATCGATCTTTTGTGGGTCGAAGGGGGATAGTCATGTTGGATTTGAGATGTCCATCGTCGAGTCTCTCGTTCTATTCGATCAGAACATATATAGCTTACGGATTGAAGAAATTGAAGATCGAAGTCTGTCGCCGTGTCACTTGGCCGATTTCCGCTTAATCCGATGAAACAGTAAGTGAGGGATCAATTACATTCCCACCATCGCTTCGGGTGAGCCGTCGCAACCTTTCGAGAGCTTTGAGAAATGCTCAGGCTGGAAACAGCACTCAAAAACTTGAGCTCGGTATCCCTTATCGGTAATTATCTTCCGATGGGAGGTCGGGGCTGAGCGTGATAGTCTTCGGAGGCTGGACCCTCTTTGGGAGCATGGCTCGAGCTATACCTTCCCCTTAGTCCTCCTTAGCGATGAAGCAACCCCGTTCATCTACCAAAACCGAGTTCTCAGGTCCGACCGGTCTCAAGCGAGAGACATGGCGACCTCAACCTACGAGCTCGTGGACGCCTTCACAACCTAGCGGTAATAATCCTCGACCCGAGCAGACTCCACCTTCATCTTCAGCTCGACCGTCTAGGCAATCGCCCCCGCCTCAATCACCTCATCCTGGATCAGCGATTGATCAAAAGGTCGAGCAGTCATCTTCGACTCACCGAGATGATCGTCGGGATCGGGAGCGCGATGACCAGGGTGAGAGGCACAGATCTGATAGGCCTTTGCACAATGACCGAGATGTAAGGTCAGACCGACCTGATCGGGACCGAGAAAGGGATGTGAAGGATGCCCGTAAGGCTGAGGGCGAGGATAAGGGTGACAGGAGCTGGACAGCCTGGAAGAGCAAAGTTGGTGATGTGGTCCGAGATGATGATAGAAGAGGAGGGGGTGACCAGGATAGGGAAAGAAATGGGGATCGGAGCTGGAGTGGGTGGAAGAACAGGGTTGATGGCGGGGATCAAAGACGGGACGATCGTGATGATCGCCAAGATCGACGGCGTCCGGATGTCAGGACGGAGAAAGAGAGAAATCGGGGTGATGGAAGGAGCTGGTCGGCTTGGAAGGATAAGGTGGATGGCGTTCGACGTGATGATGATAGGACGCGAGATGATGATAGGCGGAGGGAGGATGATAGGCGGAGGGAGGGTGATAGGCGGAGAGGGCTGGATCGTGACAAGCGGAGGGTAGAGCCAAGAGGAAGCGATTCTTATCGACCGGGAGCTGGACCGGGAGCGCCTTCTCCAGCTGGCTCGACTTCGATAGCAGCACCGCCAAGAAGAGACAGATCGCCTCCTTTGGCTGGGCGAGGGCGGCGGCAGAGCCCGGACTATGGCGTTGGAGGGCGGAGGGCTAGTCCGGACTACGATGCAGGTGGACGTGACCGTCGGTAGGTCTGCTTGTCTGGCTTTCACTACGATCGCTAATACTGTAAAAGAAATCGCTCTCCAACTCTTCGAAGTCCCTCATCAGCTCCATCCTCTGACCGAAAGCGACCACCTCCCTCACCACACTTCTCCGAGGCAAAGCGACAACGCGACCTCTCGCCCGCCCGCTCAGCAGCCTCATCCCGCCGACGTCGATCCCTCAGTAAATCCCCTGACCGAGCCTCGATCAATGACAAACGATCACCGTCACCACCCTCTCGCCGACCTGCCGACCGATGGCGATCTCCGCCTCCTAACGATCGAACAGCGGTGTCGAGAGGGAGAGATAACCGCGATCATTCGCCACCTTCCCGACAACAGCCGGAACGATCACTACCACGACAAGCTTCTCCCCCTTGGCCAAACAACAAACCTAGTCTAGCATCTCAATTCGAGATGTTCAGATCGGAAGCGCAAGTATGGCGAAGAGACGAAGGTCCTCCGCCTGGATGGACGAAGCACGACTCTCAACCGCCTCCCTACCCAGTAGCCAACGGTACAAATGGGTATCAGACGCCTTCTTCAACTCCGAGTTTCGATCAACGTATAGGATTCCCCGGTCCACATAATCCTCAGCCTCCACAAACGAATGGTTACGGACAGTATCCTATGGCAGATTCGTCAGCTCCGGTGGCTCCGCCTGCGGCTCCTCCTGCAGATGCACGTCAGGGACCGGCAGCTGCAGCTCCCGTTCGCATTGAGTTCGGAACACCTTCAATGAGTCCGACAAAAGGCGGGTGGAAGACGATCTCGACTGTGCAAGTCCCGAAGCGTTCCGCTGTCCAGCATTTCTTCGAAGAACCCAATGCCCCCTCATCCGGTGATCATCCTTCAAAACCATCTTCACCTGAGCGGAAATCGAATGGTAGAAGGACGAGCAGTCCAACAAAGCCTGCTATCGATCTACAACAGCCAGACATCTACCTCGATCAGATCGCTGCTGCAGAGCAGCAGTACAGTCAACATCTCAGCACCATCGCACCGTATATCCAAGCAGCCTTCACCCAATGGTACTCGCAAAATGCTACACCTGCTCTCCCGGACTTCCTGGTGCACTATTTTGGCCGACCGCCGAACGGAAGCGAGCTCGCGCAGATCCAGCAGCTTCTTTCCCTCAAGACGCAGCTTTCAAGGGACCAGGAGGAGCTAAGGGTATTGCACTCGCAAGCTGTCGACTTTGATCCGCGGAGAAAATTGTCGAACGGTCACTGGTCTCCTCCGCCTGAATCAAGAGGGCGGAGGGTATCATGGAGATCAAGCAAGAGCAAATCCCGGTCACCCATCAAGCAAGCCATCAACGTAAACGCCATCCCTCTCCCAGATAGATCGAGCTTCCCCCGTGTACCCCACGAGACTCAAGAGGAACCACCGCTCCAGCGACCGATTGTGGCCAACCAACAGAAGCTACCACCATCTTCTGATCCGTCACCATCGGTTGTGACACCGTCATCTAACCATTCGGACCCGCTCACCATCTCCCGTCCATCTCGCTCTCAGCTCATCGACGGGGAAACATACGAGCGACTTGCTTGTGTCGGTGAGGGGACGTATGGTAAGGTATACAAGGCTCGGAATCTAGAGACAGGCGCTTTCGTTGCGCTCAAACGGATACGGATGGAAGGCGAAAAGGATGGGTTCCCGGTCACGGCCATGCGGGAGATCAAGCTGCTTCAGAGTCTTCGAGACGAAAATGTCGTCCGCCTTCATGAGATGATGGTGTCGAAGGGTGAGTTGCCTTTCTGGAAACAAAGCTTATATGAAGGCTCTGTCTACATGGTTCTCGAGTATATGGACCACGACCTAACGGGTCTCCTCGCTCATCCCGAAGTCACATTCTCCCCGTCGAATCTCAAGTCGCTCAACCACCAAATGCTCTCTGGCCTAGCCTATCTTCACCAACGATCTATCCTTCATCGGGACATGAAAGGGTCCAACATCCTGCTCAATGCTCTTGGCGAACTCAAGCTTGCCGATTTCGGGTTGGCGAGAGTGTATCATAAGCGGAAGAGGAACGATTATACGAATCGGGTGATTACGCTTTGGTATCGGAGTCCGGAACTTTTACTCGGCGAGACGGTCTACGGTCCCGAGGTGGATATGTGGAGTGCCGGGTAGGTCTGGACCTCATCCGGATCTCTGAGCTGATGGTTTATAAGATGCATAATGCTTGAATTGTTTGTGACGAAACCGGTCTTTCAGGGTAACGACGAGATTCATCAACTCGAGGTCATCTACGGTGTTATGGGAACGCCTAGTGAAGCGGATTGGCCTGGAGTGAAGGAATTGCCTTGGTATGAGCTTGTGAAGCCGAAGGAGGCGTTACCTTCCCGATTCCGTGAATCGTTCACAAAGTAAGCCTAAGCCTTGTCTCGGGGACGGCGAGCTTTTTGTGCTGATATTCTGATAGGTGGTTATCGCCTGGAGCGCTCGATCTGGCAGAGGGTCTGCTCTTCTCCGACCCGCATCGGAGATTGTCAGCGGGATCAGCGATGAAGACGGATTATTTCACATCGGAAGAGCCGGAGATGAAGAAGCCTACACAGTGGGTCTCACTTCCCTCTGATCGGTCAGGTGCAATAGCTAATGACCTGTAGACTAGCAGGGTGTGGCGAGCATCATGAGATGTCAGCCAAGCTCGAAAGGCAGAGACGACGTCATGAGGCCAAGTAGTAATGGTTGCATCTTGCATATTTCAGCTGTGATCTTCATGCATAATCGCTTTACGTAAGGATGGAAGCTGGGACCTCCACTTTGATGATCCGACGCTGCGTTTATTCGGATCCTTTCTTGTGAGATACCCACCAACACCTAGCTTGAATTTCATCCGATCCGAGTAGGTGAGACATTGCAATGCCTCGGCATGTCCTTCAGCCCCTTCCGAGGGCTTTCGCAGGTCATCGAGATCCGACTGCGAGGAGGAGGGAGTTGTTGCATGATGACGGGGTATGGGAGAGGATGGATCAGGTTCAAGTTTTGGGAAATCCAGGAGAGGGACATCGAGGGTGAGTTGTGGATGCGGTGAAACAGCTGTACAGCTGTTCTTCACCCCGCTGAAACCACTCGAGCTAATGTTGAAATAGATGTGTCAATGCTCTCTCTTGGTCGGACGACGGGTCGACCCTCCTCTCCGGCTCAGATGATAAGCGGTATGCCCGCCTCCGTACCACCACTCAGTTATAATATTGATCTAGAATCTAGGATATGTATCTGGAAAGCCGACCCCTCTTCCTTTTCGTCCTCGACTTCCCCACATCCCCTCCAACTGGTAGATACCATAGTCACAGGCCACCAAGCCAATATCTTCTCGTCAAAATTCCTTCCCAACATTTCGAGCTCGACGATCGTCTCTTGTGCTGGGGATAGCCAAGTCCGGGTGTTTGATGTTGAGCGACTTGGGAGGGCGCAAGTTGGGATCGGGATGAGAGCGAGGGATGGACTTTGGGGTGTCGATGGCCCCGGGTGAGCGATTCTCCCAGCGAATCGAACTATACAGCGATAACAAACTATACATCGCATCAAAGCTAAGAAAGGAGACTGATGTTGATCTTAGAGTGACGGTATTACGGTGTCATACGAATCGGACGAAAAGAGTCGCGACAGAGAACTCACCTTTCCTCTTCCTCACGGTATCGGAGGATGGGACGGTCCGACAACATGATCTAAGACGACCTCATCATTGTCGAGAGGAATGTCCTGAACCGCTCTTTTATGCTCCGAGAGGTGTCGATTTGTATAGTCTGTCAGTCAGCACGGTGGCACCTCATATATTTGCTGTAGCCGGTCGAACGGATTGTGTGGGTTCTTTGCAATGCCAGCTAAGGGGGAATCGCTGATGGAGACAGGCCTTTATATGTGATCGACGGATGCCCGAACGACAGACACCGAGCTGGGGAAGGAATATCATTGGCTCGGGACAGGTACATTGTGTGAGGAGATTAGGCTTATCGGAAGACGCTTGGGAGAGTGTTTCGCCCAGAGGGGAAGGGAGAATGTATGCTGAGGAGAGACATATCACTTCCGTCAGGATGAGTCGGGATAAGGCGGATGAGGTGGGTTCGGCGACTTGGGGCATTATCAAGCTCATCATGTCTAGGTGATCTGCTCTTTCGCTCGACATTCTACATCCCTTTTCTCAACATACGATTCGCCTGGATCATCATCGATGAGGGCTCGATCCTCGTGCGCCTCATACATCCCTCCCAATTGCGAGAAGCCTACGCGACCACCCGAACCGCGGACATCTCCTGGACCTTTCCCAGCATCACAAACAGGCGAAGCGAGGTTGAGCCCCAAGATAAGTAAACGACGGCGATCAGATCTGACTAGCATGATCCCGGCGTCGAATCCGCAAACCCGCGCTCGGACGGACGAGGAGATGGAAGCTGGGCCATCAGGACCGCCATCTCCAGGTGTTGAGCGAATCATGGCGGATATCCTCGGCGAGCAGGACGAGAATATACCGATGAGTATCGGTGATGGGGTGGGAGAGACTGTCGCGGATTGGGACGAACCGGTTATGGAGTTGGGGAACTGGCCGTCGAGCCGAGTACAAGCGGTCGCGGGTGGTATGGCTGCCGGGACGCAGGCATCGTTCACATCGCGTGTCGGGAATGGAGCGGATCATGGAGATGCGTCGTTAGCGGTGTTGAGCAATGAGGACATGGATGGAGATGAGAACGATCGTCGAGAGTTGCGAATAGAGGTTGATGGCGGTCAGTCCTTCTTCCTAGCTCGGCTAAGCTGACACGCTACAGATTTGGAGGATCTTGATCGAGCGATGGATGATGACGAAGATGACATGTTGATCGAGGATATAGGTGTCGTGACCGAGCCAGAGGATGATGATGATGAGGAGGAGGAGGAGGAGGAAGACGATTTCTACGAGGAAGAAGAGATCGATGAAGATGATTTCGATGAGGACGTGGAGGACGTGGAGATACCTGATGCGCCTAGGGCTGAGGAAGGTGTGTTTGGTGGGGTTGACATGATCATGCCTAGGAGGAGCTTCAAGGGTGCGAGGAATATCGAGACGGTTAAGGACTGTACGTGGGCTCTATCGCTTCACTCAGCTGGGACTATCAGCTGTTCATTTTGGAAGTATGGCTCTGATCATTAATTTAGGTAACTTTCTCGGAGCGAGATCGGAAAAGGTATGCTCTGGTTCGGATGATGGGCATTTCTTTGTTTGGGATAAGGAGACGGGAAAACTTGAGGGTATCTGGGAGGGCGATGGGCGAGTCGTCAATGGTATGACCGGTTAAAGGTTGACCAGCACGGAATTGACGCTCCCCCAGTGATGGAACAGCACCCGACTCTGCCTCTCGTAGCTGTTAGCGGCATCGACAATACCGTCAAGGTGAGCACGAGCCCCTATGTGCCAAATGATTGAATGAATCTGGTGTCAGATGTTCGCTCCTGTCTCTCAACGTCCCGACCCATCTTTCTCCCGACTTCACCTTCGAGATACGATCATCAAAGCCAATACTCAACGACCTCGCTATCGCTCAGGCTCTGTTCTCGGCCGAGCCTCTCTGCTCGATTTCCTCGCTTCTCGCGGTATCGTCGCGCGTGTCGAAGGAGGGGAAGGTGAACCGAACGAACAAGAAGTCCTACAAGAATGTACACAGCAATAACAAGTATCCCCAAAGAACTTAGCGATCCCCTCTGTGTCCCATCTCATTGTAGCCATACTATCCATCTGTAGGGAGAATATGCAACAGCCCATCCTAGCATGACATGATACCTTTCCTATCTACCTAATCCTAACAGCACTCTTACTCCGCCCATGACCATCTCTTTCCCCTTCTTCAACCTTCTTCCCAACAGCTTTCGCCTCCCATATCTTCCAGAACTTAAGGTTCTCATCCCCAGCTCCCGTAGCTACCGAACATCCATCCGGACTCAGAGCCGTACAAAGTACCCTCGCATCATGAGCTGGTACGTCATAAATCTTCTGGAGAGAAGGGTATGCCCACAAGCAGATATTGTTATCTGGGAACCCGTGGGTTGATAAGAGTTCTTTTGCGTGTGGTGACCAAATGAGGGAAGTGACTTGGGATGCTGTTGGGAGGGAAGCTGTTCGGGCACCGGTTGTGGTGGACCAGAAGTGGATGGTTTGGTCCGATGTTCCGCCGCCCGAGGCGAGGAGGTTGGATTGCCAGGGACACCATGCTAGGGCCTAGGTTGAAGAAACGATTCAGCTTGGCTGGGAAACAGTGAAAGAGGGGTGATGTACCTTAACAGCGGAGGTATGGTTTCGCTTAGTCCATTTGGCTGTACCGCGGGGTACGCCGTCGCCTGAGTGAAGGACGGATTGACCGAAACGTCCGCTGTGACGAGTCAGTCGAAGCTTGAGTACGTTCTGAAAGAAGGACTCGCTCCCAGCAGTTGACGACATTATCATTCCCTCCACTCGCCAAAAGTTGTCCATCTGAACGCCACTTGAGCCCGCAAACCTGACAGAAGGATCAGCTGACACACCTAGCTCAATCTCCTGAGGGGTGGCGGCTTACCTCCGCACTGTGCCCGACCAGTTCCATGACCTTGTGGTTCGCAACCCTCACATCATGGTGATAGATCGACCCATCCCGGCACCCTGACGAAAGCACATGCCCATGCCAGCTCAACGAGGGTATTCGAGCTTGATGACCGCCCATGACTCGCATCTTCTTGCCTTCCTCCACATCCCAAATCTCGACTTCACCCGCGTCGTTCCCGATTGCAAGGTAAGCGCCGTCGTCAGACCATGATACCGATGTAACCGGGGTCTGCGCTTCGCTATCTCGGAATCAGCTCAAATCATCCAAGTGAAGTGAGGTAGGCTGACCTTCCCTCGCCGAGTGAGGTGACACTACCCGTCTCTGCGTCCCAGACATAACCCATATCCCCCAACCCAATAGCGACTCGATTCGAACAACTCCAATCCACCAGGTTCAGGTAATAATCATCCGCAAAACCAGGCGCGTCGAGCACTCTTTCCGGGATGTATGGGGGAGCTCGCTTCTTCACTCCACTTGCTCCTGGTCCAGTAATGGTCGTGCCTCGACTGGAAGAGGCAGATGCATGGAGAAGGTAGGTTCTTTGCGCGTCTAGGTGGGATGTGGCGTGAGATGCGGGTGGAGGAGCAGAGCGGAAGGAGAGGATCCGGCGGTTCGAGGGTGGGATACCGAGGGAGGCGGAGAGGGAGGATGTGGAGTGGTCGTTCATGGCTGAGTGGTCGACTGAGGTGTCGGGAGTGTGTGAGTCGAGTGCGAGGGTGGGTAAGGTGGTTGAGGAGTGGGAGGAGTGATGGAGTGAGGGCGGTCGAGAGGGAACGAAGCGGTCGAGCTGTACCGTGCAAGCATCAATTGCGGAGCACAGGTAGATTTCCGGTCAAGGAGTGATGAAAGCCACGTTGAGGTCGCTAGCTGTCATATGATGATACGGGACCCGTGCTCACCTCTCGACCTCGCCCACTTTCCCTTGCCTCTTTTGACCCGACCCCGCTGGACAGGTCAATACTGCCCCTTGAGGTGATGTTCATTCGCCCCATTCCCTCTCGCAGAGCGGCGAGATCATCAATTCCCGACGGTGCGGCCATCTTCATGGGTGAGGAGCATGTCTTTGTGATGAAAGGGTTGGTCCTAGCAAGAGGATAGATCAGTCAACCTTGTTCCCCAGTCAGCTGACTCACACATCGCCAGGGATATTGGCAGTACCTATCTCGGTGAGCATGGCGAAGCAGAGCCTTCTTATGAAGAAAAGAAGCAATGTAAAATCGTAGATTAAGCAGGCAGGACCGCGTGGAGAGAGTGATGAATCAGAAAACGAACTCGTCACATTCGGAGAGGAAAACAAAGCAGTGACGGATTTTAAGGGATGAAAAGCAAAGCCATCCGCGTCCGTTCTTATTCTTACGTAATTTGCTGCACCCTCCACTTTTTATCCCTCGTCTCAATCATTTTCGCGTTCTGTTCTCCTTCTTTGCTTTCTTCTTTTGGATTGCGGTGAGCGGGAAGTGTGATGTCCCTTTCCAAAATTAATGACCGGTGCTAGGCATGCTCTTCCTTCGAGCTGCTGTAGCTGGACCAGGTCCTGCTACATTGGCGTACCGCCTTCGCCATCGCTTACGCCCCAACCCAATCTGCCCAAGCGAAGATCAGAGGCATACGTCTCGGCATTCTTCTCCGCGATGGATGCAGCGAACACGTAGCTTTCACTCAACTGCCTCTGCGCGAGACGATATATGTTTGGAGTTTCAGCGGAATGATGATCTTCCTCTCCCTCCTTCAACCTCTACATCAATTCCTCCTCGCCGCGAGGTATCCCCTAGGCCGCTAAGCTCGCGACTATCTGGTCTCCGCACAAAAGCTCGCAGAACCCCGACGTCATCCGAAGAAGCGTCAGCGGCGAACTCGCTTTCGTCGACGCGACAACGTACGCCTGTAGCTTCCATGGAGAGCCCGATGGAAATCATCCTCCTTCCCGCTCCTCCAGAACTCCGCGATTACGCTCCTCATCTCGAGCTGCTCCTTCAGTCCTGCCGGAGTCAGGATCTTTTCAAAGCAGTCTCAACATGGACTCATTTGGATGACTGTCAATCAACCGATCAAGCCGGGCCCGAGCACTTCGAGGCGATCTCGGCATTTCTCGCCGAGCTCTTCATCATAACCCGAAAACGCGACAGCATCGATGCGATTGCTCGACACAATCCAACCATGTACGGACGCCTCATTCACATGGCGACAGAGGCAGCGGCAAGGGATCACTGGCAGGGCCTTTATAGGATCATGCTGGCGCTTCTCGCTTCGGGAAGGCCATCCGGTGCCAGTCAAGCTTTTGAAAGGTACAAGTCGGCCACGTGGAGGGTTACCGGGAAGAACAAGGTCGATCTTCTCTCTTGGGACCGGGGAAAGAGACTAGCTGCGAGGCTTGAGGGCGAGGGCATCAAACACCTTACGCATGTTCAGATCGCCGCATTAACCTTGACGGAGCAGTTCGATTCCACCAACATCTTGTCAATGTTCGATGCCTCTTCGGACTTGCGGCGCATTCATGGGGCGACGTTAGCTGATCTCCGGAATGCCTTACGTTCTGCGCACGCTCCCGATAACGCGATGGAGCATATTCTGGCCAATCAATCGCGCTTCGTTCTCGCCATGCTGGTCTATCACCCCTCGGCGTTCTTAAACCGGATCTCAGCCGCAACTATGGCTCATAATCTATACGAGCTGCTATGGTTGTACAACCTTCTGCTTTCGGCTTCAATCGGCCCCGGTCGGATTCTGCGTGCTCGTGACTTGAAGGAGACCGGCTTCAAATTTACGGCTAGTTCCAATGAGATCTCTATAGTCCCCGAAGTCTGGCGTATGTGCTTGTGGCGAACTCTATACGCTCTGCTGATCTAATCACAGTCATGTTCATGGTGGCCTTTTGCAAACTTCGTCGACCAGATAAAATTGTCAGCATGATCGAGGAAGATTTACCTGCAAGGGACCTTCATCCTGACGGCATAATTCTTGCCGCAGCCATGGGGGCACTCTCCAAATGTAGTCAAGCACCGAGTACGCAGCTATCTCCGGATATGAAGCGAATGGCACACGACCGGGCTTGCCAGTACCTCCGCCGCCACGAAAACTCTGCGGATCCCGACAATGACGAACTTCTGTCTCATCGGGTTGATACTCTCCATAATCTTGAACGCGATGGCGAGATTTTGGCTATCTACAGCAAGGCACTTGCGGGCCAAATCACTATCGGTCCGAAAGGCCAGGCGGCACTGATACGCACCGTCTTTTACCTCGATGTCAAGCTCGCTGTGGATATCTTTACTCATCATACGCGTCTGTCGACCTTCACCGCGCCCGACGCCTCGACCTACCACGAGTTTATGGTACTCCTGGCGCGGAAGTTTCACCGGTCCGAACGTTGTCTGTCGACCAAATACTCGATGTTTCGACAAGTCATGAAGTTGAAGCCTGCGGACGTCAATCTTCGGAGCAGCACGCTTGGATTGATCTTATCGCTCATGTTGGGGAAGCATCGGAACAATGTCAAACATTATGTTGACACTGTCTTCGATCAGCTGCGCTCCGGTACGCTTGGCACGAGTTTCTCGTCGTGGCACAGTGCGATGGACTACATGCTGAATCACGCTTCCAACAAGCATCATGCGAATCTCGACGAGTTACTGACGGCGATTATCATGCTGAGGGAGGTTTCTGAAGGCAAAATCTTCGGCGCTACGGGGACCAGAGTAGAAAGAATGTGGGAGACTTTCTTCCGTCACATCTCGACCTCCAGGGAGATCATAGTGGACGAACGACGTCTCTGCCTCGACAGGGCAATCGATCTCTACCCAAAGGCTTTCGGGCCCATGCCCTTGCACACGTACTTCTCCATCATCAAGTATTGCCTCTCCCGAATGGATGCGGAAGGCCGAGCCGATGAGGTGGCCTGCATGGAAGCGATGTACCGCTGGGAGGAGCTCAAAAAGTGCCGCAGCCCTGTTCCCGCGTCTTTTTGGACCTCGATGCTGCAGGCATTGAGGCGGGCGAACCGACTGGACAGGGCAAAGGATATCGTCGCCGATGCCTGGAACGGGCGGGTCAAGCTTTATCCGTCATTTTGGAAAACTGCAGACGCGCTTAAGCTCACCGCAAGCGTGGGAATGCGGGAAGGCGAGTGGAGAGATGAGGTAGTGATGGAATTTCCGACGCGAAAGGCGAAGTGGAACGAGGAGTTTGATGTTGTCTCGTCAGATCCAGACGTGGAGGCCAACGAAAGGGGAGCCGAGGTGGATGACGAGGAATGTGTCATCGATGATGACGACATGTCGAGATGATCATCATTATTCATACATCTCTCAACGTTCTCAGGAATACGGCTTCCGGCTCTTCGACCTCGACCTCGGCCTCGACCTGCTTCTCTCGCGGCGTCTGCTGGTCTTTTCATCATTTGACCTCCCGGAAGCATCTCTTCTTCGCGCCAGCCATGCAACATACTCAACAACGCCGGCCCATACATCCGAGAATACGAATGCTACTGTACTCCTACGTAGATCAGCACCGTTCACTTCATGCTTCATGGCAAGGTCACGTACAGCCAAAATGATCCGTCCGTCTGCACCTTCTTCACGTCACTCGCAGCAGAGATACTCTGTCGCACGATGATGTCGACAATCATCGTGGTCAGCACGATGACCACCGCGACTATAGGGAAGAATAGATTCCACCAACGCAAGCCTACCGCGTTTGCGGGAGGGAACGAGATGAGAAGGCTATTGGTCAACGCGATTGCAGCGAATATGACGGCAGCTAGAACATGTCAGCTTCCAACTCGATCGCAATCTCCCATACCCGCTGCGTGCCACATTAAGTCCCCGTGTACCGGTGTCCAGTGTCCCGGCTTATCTTGATCTGTCGAGCATCTGCGGCTAGCGTCAGATACACCCTGATCTCGGCCGTACGCACTTCTGGCCAACCTGACAGGCACCCAATCCGCCCAAGTTCCAAATCTCGCCATTCTGGTATTCGACCTCGATCCACCAATACTTGATTGACGGACCTGATACCGCGCTCATCGCGAGAAAGACCACGACGAGTATCGTGAGAGATATGTGAAAGACATGGAGGAGGCAGCGTTGGGTGAACCATTCGCGTACTTGGTAGAGCATCGTGCTGGTCGTGGATATCGAGATGGACTGAGGTGGGTATCGAGGCTGCCTTGGGGAGGGCTCGGGGGGAGGGCAGGGGAGGGCAGCGGGTGAAAGGGTACACGGAGTGGCGGTAGAAAGGAGGATTGCGGTGAGGCGCCTGTTGGTACATTGCGGTTTATTGCGCGGCACAGACATGCAGCTGGACCTCATCGTAGCTGAAGTACGGACTGTCTGCTTCATCTTGTGAAGCACTTGAAATCTGATGCAGTCTGGCTAGGTGGTCCGAGCCAAAGCAACACAATCACGCTCCTATCGGTGAGATTTCGGGGGTTTCAGAGCTTACCTCTTCAGAGCTTACCGCTTCGTCCTCCCACCGCGAGGGACGTCCGGTATGCCGAGTGATTTAAAAGGTATGCTGGTCACATTTGGTCGAGTAAAGCGTGGTTGAAGGCGCGAATCATCTGACAGTTGACCTTAGAACGGCCTGATATAGATTGCGAGACCGTTATACCACTGAATATCTTCATGTCGACTCACGTAGCTCCCTTCCATCCCTATCAACCCGAAGAATCTATCCCACCTCTCACCACCCCGATACCAGATGACGAAACAGATCATCCTCCTCCAGATCTCATCCTGAAAGTTCGTCACTTCTCTCCGAAGCTGTAGCAGTATCTTGGCTCTGACTTCAGTATAGCACCCTTCGCCATCTGGCTCAGGTCTGAACCTACCTCCCATCGTACTCGGGTGCGCAACTTTCGGTTACGGTATCTACGCAGAGAAGGGAGATGTCATCGGATCGATCCCAGTCCGAGTGGTTCGGTATTCCCTCCGAGCGGGGATAAACGCATTTGATACGGGTCAGCTTCTCCTCTCTCCCTCTCTCCCTCTCTCCCTCTCTCCCTCTCTCCCTCTCTCCCTCTCTCCCTCTCTCCCTCTTCCTGTTCTCGCTCTCCCCCTCTTGGTTGCCTCTTCTTCCGGTCTCGGTCAAGCTGAATTAAGATCCGTAGCGCCTTTCTATCATCCTTCCGAGATCATCTTAGGTCGTGCTCTAGCTCAACTGAAAGACGAATATCCGAGATCGAGTTATACGCTTATTACGAAGGTTGGCAAGTACGGAGAGAAGGTCGGGGATCATGTTTACGATCCGGAGACTATTCGGGCTAGTGTGCAGAGGAGTTTGAGAAGGTTGGGAACTGACTATCTCGATGTCGTCTGTGCGTGAAACCTTCTCGTCTCGAGTGAGTGAGGAACACTTATGGATATCGGGTAGACCTACACGATGTGGAGTTTCGATCTTCTGTACCTTCAGGACCGGGTGTACCCGGTCACCACCTCTCCGCCTTACCCTTCCATAACTCTCAACCTTCCACCACTCGCAAAGCCGGAGATACTTTCCACCTCACTCCACCCCACGATCCACTAGGTGAAGGCGATCAACTCATCCTCGAAGCCCTATCGACACTCCGCTCTCTTCAATCCGAGGGAAAGATCCGGAACATCGGGATCTCAGGCTATCCCCTTCCAGTCTTACTCCGCATCGCCCTCTTAACGAAGAACACACCTCCATACAGACCACTCGATATCGTCCAGACATACGCTCATCAGACGATCATGAATGATTCCCTTGCTCAGGGTTACTTGGATGCTTTGACCGAGAGAGCTGGGGTTGGACAAGTGATGAATGCCGCTCCACTCGCTATGGGGACTTTGACGGATGGAGGTGGACCTGTATGGCATCCCTTGAGAAAAGAAGCTGGGAAGTTCGAAGTGACTAGGGAAGCTGCGGAATTATGTCGGGCGAAAGGGACGAGATTGGAGATCGTAGCTAGTCAATTCGGGTTTCGAAAACTCAATCAGAAGGATGGGAAGATCGTCCCTGATGTTGTTGGGTGTAAGAATGTCGATGAGGTGAGGAGGACACTAGAAGGTCATCGGGATGCGAAAGGTCAGGTTGGGGAGGCGGAGAAGGAGGTGATTGAGTTGTTTGAGAAGAGAGGAGTGAGAGGGTTCAGTTGGACTATCCCTTCGATGGAGGCGTGTAGCTAGCAATGAGGACTCCACATGCATCATCCCTTCTTCCCGGAAGACTGCCTCGGAATCTCGTATACCTCCTTCTGCGCCTTTGCTCCTGAACCGGTTAGAGTGCCCCATAACCAGAGGAGGGCTGTTTCTTGGGGAAGAAATTGGCCGACTAGACGCTTGTATGATGTGTAAGTGGGATACTGTGAGTCTTCAGCTGTATCTTCGTATTCATCGGCGGAATTACCTTTCGACCAGTAATCCACTCGGTGAGGGCAGTACTTCCGCAGAACAAGATGCTCAGCTACGAACAGCGAGTCAGCCAACAGAGACAACAGTCAGTAGCGTCATGCCTATACGCTAATCCGGGCAGAAATGGCTGACTCACCGCGAAGCACGGACCGAACACCCCGCCGTCGACCCATCCTTTCCGGGTCACTCCGCTACTCTCACCCGCCGCAACCACGAACAGAGCTTGATTCACCCAGAACAGCTGTTCCGCCGCGAAGTTTGGATGTCGCGACCACGCATGAAGTCCTTTGGTCGGAAAGCCTGGATGATGCGACCTCGGATATGGAGCTGGATTAGGAGCTTTCAAGCTCGGTTTCGATTCCGTTTTGGTTGGCTGAACCATTCCTGATGCAGGGTATGAGGCGTGTTTCGTTGATTGGAATTTGAACATCGCGTTGTCGGTTTTATATTCGATGTAGACGAATGTCAAGCCTATCAAGACGAGGAAAAGATCGACGAGATTAAACACAGGTGTGCTTCCTGGAGCGGAATGATATCGAGCAGGTAGGAAAGGGAGGAAGGTCGAGTAAGGGATCGATAGCGCGGGTATCGGACCCGAAGATAGCTCGCTTGGTGGGCGGACGAGCACGGAATGGAGAGGAAGACAGAGCGAGAAGAGCAGTAGAGGTTGAGCGATAGCGATCACGAAGAGGTGAACGAAGGAGAAGAGCCATCGGGGAGCGACTCTGCGGAATTGGGTATATCGGTAATCCTCGGAAGTGAGGTCGTAGAAATCTCGTCGGATCGCATGGGATAGAAGGCGGGTAGACCAGACGACCTATGAAGCGGAATGACACTGATCAGCTGCTGATCTGCGGCGTTCATTGCTCGGCTAGGTAGCTCTTGTCAAGATGAACTCCCTTTCCAGCAGCCTCACCTGAAGAGACATCATCACTCCCAGCCTAGGCAGGTTATGTCCGTATATCCCGCTCCCTTCGTTCATAAGGGCCCAAAGGACCAATAGAGCAGAACAGACAGTTGTGTAGAAAGGCCATGACCGGTCGACCCAGCTCACATTCCCACTGATATGGCCGAGGGTGTAGATAAGGGGTATGAGGGCGAACGTGAGGAGTAGTGGCGGATGAAGTGGGTTTGTGAATGGATCGCGCAAGTAAGCGAGGAGAGAAAGCTTAGGTTGGGAAGCGTAATGCAAGATCAACGAAGGTGGTAATGTAAGGATAGGCTTAGGAAGGAGAGGGAGATATGGTAGAAGAGGTCTTATCATGGGTAGAACCAGTTTCGCGAGAAAAGAAGCCATCGTTGTCAAGGGGGAAGTACCGGATAACGCGGAGAAAGAGCAAAAGTCAGATGAGATCCAAGAATTTTGCATCCGTAGACTACATGACGTTTGGTCCACGTGCCGGTTTCTTAGAACTTCCGAAGCCTGTGCAGATTCCAGCTCTCAGAACGGTAGTAGTTAAAGCTCAATGTTTGTATGTCTTTTGGGAACTGTTTAGCCAATCTCGATCTTCCCTGGTGGGAGTAGATACCTGACTGCGAACGGACCCGGTAGACTTCCTCGCCGACTGTACTCTCGACCCAAGTGATCATCCTCTGAGATGACGCACCCCGCCAAACTCTCACTCCGAGCTCCTCCTCATCTCCCCTTCATCGAAGGCTGGCCCGGTATACCACCCTCTACCGACCGGAGACCACCTGCAGTCCATGGTATGGTAGAAGTCCGAATCGGTCCTCAACCGATCAAAGCTCGTTGGGTCCGGGTCGAAATACGTAAACACGAGTCACTCCCACCAGGTTTCCCATCTTCCTCCTCATCCAATGAAGCGTCGACATGGGAACATGTCGGAGAGATACATACCCTCTGGTCAGCACCTGCTGGGAAGGAATGGGATAATCTCGAACAGGCGGATTTCAAGTTTCATATCCCTTTACCGGTCAACATCCCGCCTAGTTTTGAGACGGTCAAGGGGAGTGGAGTGAGATATGAACTCGTCGCGGCTTTGTGCTATAGGCAGAAAGGGGGTATCTTCAAGAAGGAGTCGGCACCGATCATGAAAGTCTCCGAGTCGCTTAGGATCACCAAACACGAGTTGCACTCCGCGTGGCCATTGTACAACATCCCAGATACACGGACGGTACCCAGTACGGATCGACAGATCAATCTGACCGTACAGCGACCATCGTCAGCTTTTGGACCTACCGATCGGATACTTTTCACTGCGATGATCAAGTCTGCCCGACCGACAGGGTTCCGGTTGAAAGGTTTCGATTGTAATCTGAACGAAATCATCACTGCCATCCCCGTTCCTCCCGCCAACGGATCTACCAAATCACGGAAATTAAAACCGCCGCCTACACCTACGTCAAAATCTCGCGTTGTCGCATCCACACGATATCCTATCGATGAGGTCGTCGCCCTTGGTGGAGAGAAGAGTGCGAGGATCGAGATGGCTGTGCCCGGGGACAGGCTCTTGATGACTATCGAGAGCGCCAGGAGAATAGAGGTGAGGTATGAGCTGGAGGTGAACGCGGTGTGTGATGGATTACAGGAGATGAAAGTGGGAGGGATCAAATACCTTGTTGGGCCTTTTGCGAAATCACACGCTCAGCAGGCAGTCAGGTAAGCTGAGTGTTCTGACCTAGAACGGTGTTGGCTGACCGCATGAGCAGAGACATAGGTTACTTCGATGTGCTTTGCCCTGGTCAGGCCGGACCAAGCGAACCCTCCTCCCGACCTACCTCCTCCACTTCGGACGCTGCCGTCCGTGTCACCCATTCGCCCAATGCCGCTCGGAACGGTAACTCTCTTCACCAGCAGGTGACTTCCCCTGCCATCTTCCCAGTCCCGCAACCCCAGATACAAGGCTACGGCGCTCGCGACAGCTTCGGCCGCCAATCTTCCACTTCCGGTACTTCCACAACCACCATGACGACCACCACCGATTTCAGCCCTCCGCTTAACGGTCGTCCCTCTGCCACCGCTCCGACATCTCGGCAAAACCTCATTTTCCCTACAGCTATTCCTGCGCCACGTCTCTCAAGGACGAGAACAGGGCGAAGTATCGAAACTTCACTGTACTCGTCGAACGCCACGAGCCCGCCAGACTCCGCCCATGGACATGAAAGGCATGCTCAGTCTGATATGGGTCACGGTGATCGGGATAAGAGGATCTCTATGGGAACGACGGCGACATTTGGCATGTGGGATAGGGGGCTGCAAAGTGATATGGATCAGAACGGCTCGATGCCAGCTGTGACAGAATTTGATCCAGTGGGTTGTCGCATTTTCAAGGAGTCATGACTGAAGCTGTTCCAGACAACACCCGTAACTCCAACTGCAGACCCTGTGGCAGCTAGCATCCCCGGTCCAAGTACTGCTCCCGCCCAATCAGTGCCTATTATCTCGGCACTACCATTGGTTGATCGCAGTCCTCCCGCAAATTGGGCTTCTGCGGAACAAGAGAAGCTCAGGCTATACAACGAAGCTCGCTCTCGCGCTGTAGCGGCTCAGACCGCCAATGGTGCTCAACTCGATACCCTAGGCTTGGACGATTCCGCTCCACCAGAATATGCGCCACCCCTCCCCGCTCAGCCTGCCCAGGAATACAAAGCTCCTTCTCGGCCCGTTTCGATGTATACATCAGGGGCATCACCTACTGGGCAGTCTTCGCCCGGGTCACTTGAGGCTGGATCTTCAGGTTCTCCGCCTATGCAGCCGATGACATCCGGTTTCATGTCAGCTGCAGACGAGAAGGAACAGCGACGTCGCCGGTTCGAGGATGCGCAGACTCGAGTTATATCGTCTGGACAGAGGCAGGTCAGCAACCCTGCATCCCCTCTGGCTGGACCATCGACTCAATTACCGCCTGCCCAGCCACCTGCATCGACTGGATACATGTCTGCTGCCGAGGAGAAAGATCAACAACGGCAACGATTTGAGGCGGCACAAAGTCGTGTGGTCTCGGCAGGTCGAGGTGAGGCACCTGCAAGTCCACAAGCGGGTTCGTCGAGCTCGTTACCAAATGGTAATCCGGTACCAAACGAAGATCCTGTTCCATACGATTCGATCTTCCCACCTGCATCGTCTTCGTCTGCACCTGGACAGTCCACCTCATCCGCCCTTAGTAGCTCGACAGCCGTGTCGGCTGTACCACCGAATTCAGGTTTGAGCGAGAAGGAGCAGATGAAGACGTACCACGAAGTTCAAGATATAGTAGCACAAGCGGAGCAAGAACCCGCGTCAGTAACCGAGCCTTCAGACCCTCCGCCTGTCACTTCGCCTGTGCCCAGTACTCGGTCAGTCTCGGTCGTGCCGGTGAACGAGAAGGAGCAGATGAAGCGATACTACGAAGCTATGGAGCGAGTGCAGCGAGCTTCAGGTGGCGGATCCGGTTCTGGATCCAGCTCTGTTTCGACGACCGCTGCAGCCCCAATAAATCCTTCGCCCAAGCCTGATGCGTCTACCTCGAATTGGACATCGATCGATAGCCCGGGTTATATGTCGGCAGCGGAAGAGAAAGTTCTCATGCAGAAACGATTTAACGATGCTCAAGCTGCTGTCCAACGGAACTTTTCCCCAACTCCCCAATCTCAGCCTAACACCGCTTCAAGCATAGGTCATCAGCGGACACTTTCCTCCATTTCGACGGCTCCATCTAGCAGCCCACCAGATTCGCCATTAGTACGGGATCCAACCGTCAGAGCTGGGAAAGCGAAAGCGATAGGACCGAGGTCGCCGACACTGAGTATGAGCGATGGACCGCCTCCTCCTTTACCGACAAGACCGCCTATTGAATACATCAACCTCTTGAGTCCGGTAAGGGAGTTCTCCAGCAGTCCTTGGAGTGGTATGCTTGGCGGGACCGTAAAAAGCGGAAAGGAGGGATCAAATGGGAAAGGATGAGCGGATCTTTTCTTTGACTATCTTTATAATATGGGAGAGCGGATGCCCAAAGAACGCTTTCTCTCGGTGATAATCTTTTCTCCGATAACATGCCTCGTTGTGAAATTGAAAGGATGATGATTTGAACCCATGATACCTTTGAATTGCATTGCCTAGCCGATCATTACGTCCCAGCGAGGTGGTTCACCTAAGTGACATCAAGGGACATGGGACGGCGAGGGGTACAACACATGCGCTTGAAGAGCAATCACTCCACCTCATAGCGGAATGAACATCTTTCACCCATCAACCCCTCTCGGGCCATCAATCCTCTCCACCAGCTCATCCCAACAACCCAAACCACCCAAACCCCACCCTCGACTCCCACACTCACCTCTCCATTCCCCTCCTCCAGACCCAAACGTCGACCTAACCAAAGTCCGAGCTTACGTAGCTTGTCGTTCATGTCGAATCAAAAAGATCAAATGTCTCCCCGCTGCTTCGGCTCCAACGAGCGCTTCAAATGGCGGAGGAGGCGGACCACCTTCGAGCGACGTACCCCCTGGACCTTGTCAGCAGTGCGTGGTTGGAGGGATCGAATGTGTTTACCCACCTACGAGGGATCGAGCGGCTTATAGTCGTCAGTATGTCCAGAATTTGGAGGCGAGGGTACAGGCGTTAGAGTTGGTTCAGAGGAGAATGATGCCGCTTCTCAATGCTTACGAGAGGAGACCCGAATCGAATCGAACGAATGGAGGGCAAGTCAACCATGAACGTTTACCGATCCAGGAACAGGATGGAGTTGGAGAAGTCGTGGAGGTAGATGGATTGATGCTGGAACGATCCCCTTCGCAAGAGGGAGAAGTCGGAGTCGACGATGCCGGCGAGATCACACAAGATGAGAGAGGGAACTACCGTTGGATCGGATCATCAAACACACTCTCCCTCCTCACCTCTTTTAGCCACGACCCAACCCCACCTTCATCTTCCAACACACCTCCTACTGCGAATCCTTACTTCGGTCCTGTAGCAGGTTCAGGCGTCGTCAAAGCCTTACCAGGGATCGATGAGGTCTCCTATCCTTCGGCGAGAGCAGCACAAGAGATGGTAGACGCTTTCTTCGAGGAGGTACATCCTTGTCTACCAATCATGGCGGAGCATGAGTTCAGGGAGGGGTTTAGGAGGTTAATGGAGAGACGGGCTAGTCATAAGCCTCATGAACCGGGGGGTGTGAGCGAGACCATTGTGTTTGATGAGGATGGTACTGATGGTGGGATTAGTTCATCTCGGTGGTTTTTGCGGTTTTTGCTTTGGGGGAGAGGGTTATTGTCGGGTCGAGAGCTTGGCAGAGGGAGAGGGGCAAGGTGCAGGAGGAGGATAAGGGGTTGAAGCAGGAGAGAATCCAGCCTGGGGAGGCTGAAGCGGGAGTCATCTGGTATGAAAGGTATGTTTCGTTCAATTGCATGATCTCCATCAAGCTGACTCCGTGCAGAGCGCAGATTCTACATTACTCGACTCTTCGGGACGTCAATATCTACCAAGTTCAGACTCTCACTTTAATGGCTGCATTTCAAGCGAGCGTGAATGCTATGCCGGTGTCTTGGCTGTTGGCTGGGCAAGCTCTGCGAGTCGCTCAGGACCTAGGTCTTTACGTAAGTTGCGCCTCCCCTACACCATCCACACTGAAGACTGGCTTAGAGGTCGGCGGCCCGGATGAGGTTGAGCTTCGCGGAGAAGCAGATTAGGTCGAGGTGTTGGTGGGCTATCTATGGGCTTGAGCGGTGCGGCTATGCATCCATGCTCGTAGATTACGCTGATTCATGACTAGGCTGGTTTCGATATCGCTCGGTCGCCCACTTGGTGTCGACGACCTAGACATTGATATCGGCCTTCCGGTTGAAATCGATGACAAAGCGCTTCATCGATTCCAAAAGACAGGCCTAGACCCCATGCACTTGGAACATATCGGGGAGCCGCCAGAGTCCACCATGTTTGGCTTTGTCGCTCTCACTAAACTTTGCAAGATTGCTGGTCGGGTCGCGCATGTACTCTATCGCCCTTCGAACGGACGCTCGGTTTCGGATCAGTCTTGGGTCGTCTCGCAGCAGAACACAATCAATAAGCTGGACAAGCTGTTACGAGACTGGCTTGCGAACGAGGTTGTGAGCAGCTGCATCTTTGATCAGAATTTCAAATACTGATCCCACTCCAGCCTCAAAAGTACAAGGAATCCTCCTCGATCCGCTCGGTCCAGTCTGTCTCCGCGGTGCTTAGCAATACCTACTTCGCGATCCTGATCACCCTCCACCGAAATTTCCTCCCTCCGAACCCCGACTTCCCCCGTCCGAAACCGCCACCTTCCTCCCAATCCCTTTCGCACTGCGTCGAAGCCGCTCGGTCTGTCGTTCATATTGCGGCGACTCAGCGGACACTCGTTCCGCCCAGTCATCATCTTGCGGTCGCATGTCAGTATTTATGGTCGTCAGCTGTCATCCTGCTTCTGTACGAGGTACAGGATCGGAAACAAGTGGTCGTCGAGGCTGTGGACTCGCAAGTTGAATCTTGTCGCCGCTCGCTGCAGGCTCTCGAACCCGTATGGCCTGGATCGAAGAAGCTGAAGGAATTACTCAATGACGTTCAAGCGAGGGCGAAGGAGGTTGTCGTTGCAGCCAATGCTTCGCCGACTCAATCGACCAAGAAGCGCAAGTCGTCGCAGGAGACCGCTCTGCACAGCAAGCGAGCCATGGGAAGCTCGACGGAAGGATTACGCCGGCCTCAAAGCTCGACTCGTATCAATTCCGGCGATTGGCATTATGAGTCCATAACGACCCCTGCCGATCAGCTTAAACGACCCCGATCCGAACCGCGATATCAGACGAGTCATACTCGTACTAACTCCCATGAAGAGGATCTTTTGGCTCAACCATGGCCGCTGCCGATGACGGCGCTCAATGCCACCGATCAGCAGACTCAGGCAGTCGATATGACATTCGATGTTGGCGGCGTTGAGTTCAACGGTCTTGATATGCTTCAAGGTTTCACCGGAACAGATCTCACATCTTTCTGGAGTACCTTCAACCTCGGTCCCTCTTTCAATCCTCAATCAGAACCGATTCCTCAGGCTCCGATCTCGACTCATACCACACTCAACTCGGCTGCTGGTACCGGACCATCTCCCAATGCTTGGGTGTATCCTACGGGTACGACGGGACCGGATGGATCAGGGATGAATTCGGACTTCTGGAGTCAGATCGCGGGTGGGACATTTGATTGGGGTGCCGATCCTTCTGTCCCCTTCAATATCTAATTAACCATCGGTTCAATGCACCTTAAACCATCGGTTCCATGGACCTTGAACCATCTTGTGTCATGTCTAGCCTTCACGCTCGGGGCTTCAATCGCTCGTCAGAGGAATGGGAATATTTTGATCGTATGTAGATCCTGTATATATCCTGCACATATTATAACCACGACATGATGGATCGCCTTTCTCCCCACACGACCGATCAGTGACTCTGACGAAAGGAGACTATATAGAAACGTTACGAGAGCAACAAGCAGGACTTGGCTGGGCGCAGTCAGACTCCTCTCCTTTGGCGAGATGAGCTTCCGATCCACAGCGCACTCTTGCCATCATCCTTTTGTCTCAAGCATGCAAGGTTAACCCCGCAACACGATACAATTGACTGAGATCAAAGATATGCTCGTCGAGCTCCGAAATGCGAAGCGACAAACTCCTCCTTGCGGCCTAATATGGCCCCTCAACTTCGATTCCCACCCCAAACAGCTATAGCCCGTCACCTTCGTAGTAATCTGATGACCCAATTCTTAGCGATCGCCGGCTCATGCCTTTCCCTTCTTTTGCTCCTTCATCGCCGTTATCCGCTGTACAACCCATCTGATCAGTTGATGCAATCAGGAGTTCGTGAACCTACTCACCGCTTTGCGTTCCTCTCTTCTTCGCGCCATCTCCTTATCCTTCTCCTCCTTACTCATCCCTGCTAGACCCGGCATCGGGACGGTTCCCTTTTGTGGCGAAGGCGCGTTGGAAGGTGCCTCCTCCGCATCCGCCCACTCATCAAAGCTTGGTGCGGAGGACGAAGCGGGCGACGTGGACTTCGACAGAGGAGATGCGAATACAGGTTTCGATAATGTCGGGACTGCTGCAGGGACTGGCGATTTCTTGCGAGGACTTGGGTCGGGTGACGGTTTTTGGTATGATGACTTTCCATTTGGTTGTGATGGAGGGTGGTAGTATGACTGTGCTGGTGGAACGATAACTTCGGGTATTGGAGCTGATTCGAATCCAGCCCAATCGTCGTCATCGGCATTGACGTCGATAAGATCATTTGTTCCCCATGCATTGGCGACTTCGTCCGCCTCTTCCCATTCGCCGGCAAGGGTGTCTGCAAGGCTTGACCCGTTTGCAGCTTTCGCTTTGGCGCCTCCGAGCTTCATGCCTGATTGACTGCTCGGTCGAGGCGGAGGAGCTGCCTTCTTCACACCTACACTGGAGGTCCTGGACGTTGAAGGCACAGAAGGAGCGTCGTAGAAACTGCTCGAATCCGTACTTGGTCGAGGTGAGGTCGCAGGGGTACTGACAGGCGATCCGCCATTCGAAGTAACGGAAGGCGGTGCGAGAGTTGACGAGGATGTTGCAGACAAGCTAGAGTGGACCTCGCTCGATTGCAGTTGCTTGCCCAGGGACGAGATGGCCCAGCCCGCAAGAGCGCCTGCTGCACCAGCCGCGGAGTTGACGAGTCCGGCTTGACCGGTTCCAATTGTTGTTGCTGCCGTCGTTATCGGTCCATAGCTTGACGAAGCTCGTTCCTCGGATAAACTTGTGTCTGGCTGTATGTCTCGTCAGGACGTCACATTGAGCGAGTGTACAGAAAACATTGAGCGAGTGTACAGAAAACTTACCATATCCTTGATCATAGCCGTCAATCGCGCCATAAACATGTTCATAGCCTTGAAAGCTTGATCCCGCACCAGCCTACTCCGTAAGCACACGAAGGAATCTCACTCACTTACTTCTCATTGTCAACCATGGTGAACGCCATGTTTGGGACTACCTTCCCCGCCAGGTCATCCCGATCGAAGCACTCAACGGTCGCCATGAGCGCCATCAGACCGGCAACTCTCGCATGAACGAATGGGTCTTTCAGACTCCGGGCGAAGGCGGGAACAAGGACTTTCTTTTTGGTATTTGGACCAAGTATTGGAGCAAGTCGGCCGAGGAGGATGCATGTATTGGTGCGGATGGAAGGCTCAGTGTCTGTCTGCATCTTGGCGAGAAGGCGGAGAAGATCGTTATTCAGTATCCGGTCCGATAGCTGAGCATTATAAGCTTAAGGTTTTATACAGACAGATAGGCTCCCACCTTCGATGCTAGCGGGTAGATCGCCTTGACCGTAGCTTCTCGTATGACAGGAACGGTATCTGCGAACCCGGTGATCTGCGTTCCGTCAGAGACGGTCGAAGTATCAGCTCACTCACCAGATGTGGCCAAACCTTCTCCACCACAATCTTTTGATCCATCCTATCGGCGTATTCCCCGAGCCCGTCAAGTAGTGCCATTCTTGTCCCTCGATCTGGGCTACTAAATAACCTGATTACCGGTTCCAGTACGAGCTTGCCGTAATCTCCTCGCGGGACCGCTTTTCCGAGCTCGAGCACCAACGGAAGCATTGCTGAGCTGGGTGCGGTCGGTAGTGATAGCGAGTGTAGGAGCGATGGAAGAACTTTGAACAAAAGAAATGGCTGCGGTATTGCTCCTGAGCTCGCGGCCTCCTTGACTGTCCGTAGTAGGGCCAGCTTCTCCCCCTCAGATCTCAGTTCGAACCCGTTTAACCCTTCGACTAGTGTCGCGAGGGGATTGTTCGCCCAGAAACCGGTCGCAGCCGCTTCTGGTACGAAGGCTGTGGTCGTTAAGCGAGTCCGAGGATTTGGGTTAAGCATTCGTTTCCACAGCGGATAGAGGGATTTGGGTAATGCACCGGAGGATGATGGTGTGGGCTGTGATGTAAGAGAGGGGAGAGGCGATTGCATGTTATACAGGGAGAAAAGGAGGAGCGCAAGAAGGTAGGTATCGGATTGAGCGGGGTCCGTACTGCAGCGAATGATCAGCAAGAGGCAGTGAACACCAGATGCAGCACTAGCTCACTCTCGCAATACACCCCATCCGCCTTTCCGTACTTCCGGGCCACACCGCTCTCCGATATTACCAGGCGCGATTCCACCAAGACCCCAAAGCACACCGGCAGGGTCGTCCCGTGTTGTCAGCAGGTCGAAGCCTGCTAATCGCCATTCCATAGCGGGAGTGATGAAGATCGTTGAGGGGATGAGGTAGGAATGGTGAAGCGAAAGCGGAGGGGAGTTGAGAAAGGCAACGGCAGTCTGCGAAGCGGATGATGAGTTCCAATGTCCGACCCTTAGGGCAGCGCATCGAGCCGTCCGCTGCTGATAGGTCGAAAAGGAAAGCTCACCGAAAGACTCCTCACACCCCATCCTATCCAGTCTTCCTTGCCCTTGCCTTTCGTCGAGCTCGACCCAGCCAAAGAGCCTCCTGTTACCCAATCTCGAAGTACGCCTTCGAGCGGTCGTACCCTTTCCGTTGCGATGTATACGTGCGTGTCCGTCTCAACCGAATCAATATACTTTACACTGTAACGTAGTGTTAGCTCTGATTCTTGAGGCAAGTACAGACAAGATCTGCCCAATCTTTCAAACGTTCTACACTCACACGTCCGGATGACGAATCGTTCTCAGCTTCTTCAAGGCATTCCTAGCGAGCTGCATAAGCGTCCGCCTGTCTTTGTTCCCAGGCTGAAAGGGCGGTAATGTCGAATCGAAGATGAAGAGCGTGAGAAGGGTTCCATCGTCCTAAAGACCGGTTTTCAATTTCGCATGGGCTTTGGATGAGAGCCGTCGCGCACCTTTTTGACTCCCTCTCGTATCTCCCATATTGAGTTGCTGCTATCAAGACCCGGTATTTGTTCGCCAATTGAGAAATGGAAGGAAACACCGGTCGACTGGAGAACCGAAGTCGTGATCGACTTGAGGTAGTACATCGCGATTTCCCAGCTTGCGCGCGGACTATGAGAAGACTTCCTGCGCACTACGCCCAGGATCGAGCAAGAGGGGCAACTACTTGAGTGGATTGAGCGCGTTTGATGTAACCACCAACAAGGATATTACGTAAGCATCGATCGTTACAGGTTCTCAGAAACAGAAATTTCAGTTTCTGACTTTCGGTTGAGAGACAGAAAAGTACTTGTGCGATGTTGCCTTTTCAGCGGTTTACCTGAAGGGATCTGAAAAGCGCACGCATGGTCAGAGGTGGAGAACGCATGAGCTCCTGAGCTGGTCTTTAGTGAGCCTCATCCCGGGCCACTGGCGCACTGTCATTACTGATGAGAGCTCAAGGAATGCTCGTCCTTCCCGGTTCCTCAGCACTCACCCCGAGTCGTCGGAAAACACTGCTCAAAGCGTTTCAGTCCGAGATCCCTACCATTTCCTCCATTGATGCTGTCTATTTGCATCTCATTGACCCTATCTCCTCGGAAGCCGAAGCCCAGCTGAGCTCAGTGGAATCGGCTGAGCGAAAGATACTGGACGCCTTATTGGCTTATGGTGATGATGATCAATCACCCGAGACCAAGACATTTCTGGCGTCGGGGGTCCATTCGAACGGTAACAACAGTTCTATCACCGCCATCTATGTCCTCCCTCGGTCCGGTACGATCTCGCCTTGGTCTTCAAAGGCAACGGACATAGCCAAAATATGTCGACTCGTCTCACACGTCTCTCGTCTGGAACGAGGGATGCTCTTCCTCATCGATTCCCCTTCAACTGTCACCATGCTCGATCTTCGACCTCTTGTTCATCGCATCCATGATCGCATGACTCAGCTTGTCCATACTTCACTGCCTCCAGCAAGTGCCGTGTTTCCCTCAACTCCACCACACCCATCACCACTAGTCACCATTCCTATCCTCGGTTCTTCCGATCCCGTAATAGTATTGGGCGAAGCAAACGCTCGGCTTGGTCTCGCACTTTCCGATACTGAGATCCCATACCTTGTCGAATCGTTCATCGCAGCTGGCCGGAATCCGACGGATGCCGAGCTCTTCATGTTCGCTCTAGTCAACTCTGAACACTGTCGGCATAAGATCTTCAATGCAAAGTGGACCATCGATGGGGTCGAGAAGGAGCACAGCTTGTTTGGGATGATTCGAAATACCGAGAAGATCATCGAGTCGGCTGGGACAATCTCGGCATACGAGGACAATGCAGCGGTTATGGATGGCTACTCTGCGCCTAGGTTCGCTGTTGGCGCGAAGGGCGATGGAGCTTATGGCGCAGTGGAAGAAGCCATGCCTATCCTGATCAAGGTGGAGACGCACAACCACCCGACAGCTGTATCGCCATATCCCGGAGCTGCGACAGGATCAGGCGGGGAGATTAGGGATGAAGGTGCTACCGGAAGAGGATCGAGACCGAAAGCTGGTCTAGCGGGCTTCACCACGTCTGACCTCCTCGTTCCAGACTTCATGCAACCTTGGGAGTCAGATATTGGCAAACCTTCACATATCGCTTCGGCCCTGGACATCATGCTCGAAGCACCCCTCGGAGCCGCAGCTTTCAACAACGAGTTTGGTCGGCCAGCTCTTGGTGGGTACTTTAGGACATTCCTCATGTCTGTTCCGTCAGCTACCGACGAGGAGGAATGGCGAGGATATCACAAACCGATCATGATCGCTGGCGGTCTCGGGAACGTCCGGCCGAATTTTGCTCGAAAAGACAAGATCACGCCTGGTGCGAAGGTCATTGTTCTCGGCGGACCGGGGATGCTCATCGGTCTGGGCGGAGGTGCGGCGAGCTCGATGGCGAGCGGAGTCAGTTCCGCCGATCTTGACTTTGCTTCGGTACAACGAGAGAATCCGGAGATGCAGAGGCGGTGTCAGCAGGTCATCGATTCATGCATCAACATGGGCGAAGGCCCAGGCAACCCGATCCAGTCGATCCATGACGTCGGTGCTGGCGGTCTCTCGAACGCTCTACCCGAGCTGGTTCACGATTCAGACCTGGGTGCTGTATTCGAGATTCGAGATGTTTTGGTCGATGACCCAGGGATGTCGCCGATGGAAATATGGTGTAATGAGAGTCAGGAGCGATACGTCCTAGCTGTCGGTCCGAACGATCTGACCGCTTTCGAAGCGATTGCGAAGCGAGAACGATGTCCTTTCTCGGTCGTCGGTACCGCAATGGAGGAAGAACGGCTGGTCGTGACGGACCGATTACTGAGAGAGAAAGTCATTGATATCGCCATGTCTGTCCTGTTCGGTAGACCGCCACGAATGCATCGAGAAGCCAGCACCATCCAACCAAAGCGAGATACATTCGATTCCTCCCTTTTCACTTACCTCCCGGTCTATCGTGGCGCTCCCACTACTTCACTTCTCGCGGAAACCGTCAATCGAGTGCTGCGACTGCCTAGCGTCGGCTCGAAATCCTTCCTCATCACGATAGGGGACCGGACGATATCCGGACTTGTTACCCGGGACCAGATGGTCGGTCCTTGGCAAGTGCCAGTTGCGGATGTCGCCGTGACTCGCTCGTCGTATGGTTTTGATATGCTTGTTGGCGAAGCAATGGCGATGGGAGAGCGGACACCGCTTGCCTTGCTCAATGCCGGTGCTTCGGCTCGGATGGCTATTGGCGAGGCGATCACCAACCTCGCTGCAGCGTCTATTGAAGACCTGTCCAAAGTCAAGCTCAGTGCGAACTGGATGACGGCGGCATCTCACGACGGAGAGGGCTCGAAGTTGTATGAAGCGGTCGAGGCTGTCGGTATGGAGCTCTGTCCGGTTCTGGGAATCGGTGTTCCCGTAGGCAAGGACTCGATGTCAATGGCGATGCGATGGTCTGGTGAACACGGGGAGAAGAAGCAGGTCACAGCGCCTCTATCGCTCATCGTGACCGCTTTCGCGCCGGTCATTGATGTGGAGAAGACATGGACGCCTCAGCTGAGAACGGAAGCTGGGAATACGGTGCTGATTTTCGTCGATCTCGCTCGAGGAAAGCAACGGCTTGGTGGATCGGCGGTGACGCAGGTGTTCAAGCAGCTTGGTTCCGAAGCGCCGGACGTTGAGGAATCTGCGGATATCAAGGCTTTCTTCGCGGCGGTTCAAGCGCTCAAATCGGGTGAGATTGTCTTGGCGTATCACGACCGATCCGATGGCGGTCTCTTTACCACACTTGTGGAGATGGCTCTCGCAGGGAGGACAGGGCTGGAAATCTCCCTTGATGCGATCAGTTCAGATGGCGATGCGATCGCTTCGCTTTTCAACGAGGAGCTAGGCGCGGTCCTGCAAGTCCGCTACAACGATATTCCCGTCCTCACAGAGGCATTCGTTCATGCCGGCTTTCCAACGCGACATATACACGTCATTGGAAGGGTACTTAGTCGGAAAGACCAGAGCATCAACTTCATTCATCAGGGCGAGGCGATCTATACGTCAACGAGGGGTACTCTCCAACAGCTGTGGGCGGAGACGTCTTACCGCGTGCAGGCTATACGAGACGAGCCGAATGCAGCGAAAGAGGGGTACGATTTGATCCTTGATGAGGATGATGAGGGGATCATTTACGACGTCAAGGCACCGTTCTTGCCAGACGTTGTGACATCTTTATCATCACCTCCTCGTGTCTGCATACTGCGAGAGCAAGGCGTCAACGGGCATATCGAGATGGCTTGGTCCTTCCATCAAGCGGGCTTCGATGCGATCGATGTTCACATGTCCGATATCATCTCCGGTCGACTTTCTCTCTCCTCTTTCGCCGGTCTCGCAGCTTGTGGCGGCTTCTCCTACGGTGATGTGCTTGGCGCCGGTAATGGATGGGCGAAGTCGGTCTTGCTCAACGAAACCGCTCGGAAGGAGTTCACGGTATTCTTCGAGCGGGAAGATACTTTCGCACTAGGAGTCTGCAACGGATGTCAATTCTTCTCTCAGCTGAAGGAGATCATCCCCGGTGCCGAGGCGTGGCCGGCATTCAAAGCCAATCGGAGCGAGCGATTCGAAGGACGGGTCGTGACTGTTGAAATTACCCCGACAGCTGCAAAATCGATCTTCTTCAGGGATATGGAGGGTTCGTGTCTCCCCGTCGCAGTTGCACACGGAGAAGGGCGAGCTTCCTTCGCTTCGACCGGTGACCAGGAGAAACTCCGAGAAGAAGGTCTGGTCCCGGTCAGATGGATTGATTCGAAACGACGGATAGCAACGCGGTATCCGCAGAACCCTAATGGCAGTCCCGAGGGGATCGCGGCGGTCCAGACGGCGAATGGGAAGATTCTGGCAATCATGCCTCACCCGGAGAGAGTGGTCACGGCGGAGAGTAATAGTTGGTACCCACCTGAGTTGAAGAAGGAGTGGAAGGGGAAGGGACCTTGGTTTAGGTTGTTTCAGAATGCGTATGCTTTTGCGACGCGGCAGACTTAGATGCATAGAGGCGTTGGGTTGTTTTCTGATTGATTGTTTCTGGCACATATCCTGTGATTGTGCCAAGACAAGGCGAAGCATTATGTCCTGCCGAGGGAAGTCAGGGGAAGAGTATCGTTCTTAGCAATTAATAATCTTGCGTCAATGAAGTAGAACGTCAGATGCCACCCGCATACCTACCGCATAATACAGTGAGGATGAGTCCGCATGACCATCGAAGAGTATGTGAGCTTGAGCTTTGAAACTCCTCTGTGAGCTTGAGGGATGAAACTCCACTGATGGGGCTTCACTCACATCACGTCACATCAACCATACATCCCCTCCCATCGCCTACAACTCCAACATTCACATCTCCGTCGTAATCTTCCTCTTCCTCTTCCCACCCTTCAAACCCACCTTCCTCTTCGCAACCTCCCTAGCCTCTTCAACCCTCTCCTTCTCCTCAACAGCCTTCTTCGCAGGACTCTTCGGTACATCCTCCTCTTTGATCCCGACTCCGCCGACGGAAGCTCCTCGTAGTCTGACTCGACCGTCTTCAAGGTATTCGGTTATGACTGGTGAAGCTGCTGGACGGTATTTGAATTCGTCAGAGTACCTGAGAGAAGAAGCCGAGCATCATCAGTATCAGTTTTTCCTCAAATGGTTTGGTTTGGGACAATTTCGGTTTCAAGGTTGTAGGTGTCGGGAATAGAATATGGGTTGAGATGTGTGAGGTATGAGGTTAAAGGAAGAAAAGGTGAGAACGAACCGACTTGCATAGATTATTTGAGATTGTGTACCCCTCCCCATACTTCCAAGTCGGATGGTCAACCATAACATGAACAACACTCCGAGGACTAAGGCGGCGCGTTTCCACCATGCAGGCGGGGGACGGTTGAATTCGGCTCGGACGGAAGCTTGGAGGGGTCGACTGGGTGATGAGGTTGATGTACGGGGTGATGAAGGTGGAGAAGAAGTTGGTAAGGGTTGATAGTCGTTTGACATGGTTTAGTTTGGTTATGGCACCGAGAGAGAAGGACCGCGGGGTGAGCGCTGCTGGACGCGCAGCGTAGCTAGGGTGTTCGACGGAACGCAAAGTATCACGTGACTAGATCTAAGGCTAGGCCTGGATTGTATTACTCCCACGCCTTATCGCGTGCCTAATGCGGAATGTCTCACTCAACCCGATCACTATGCACCATAATCTTAGTTATAGTGCTTAAACTCCGACTATCATAAAGCTCAGCTTTTGACAAGGAAGCAAGCGGCGGAGGAGGGTTTAAGTATCGGTTTTTTTTGGGCTCAAAAGTGGCAATGAACATCAAGTAGTAAAGACGTAGGCGAAAGGTTTCGTGTGACGGCCAAGATGAAGTAAGCTGGATACATTCCCATTCTTATTGATTTTAAATCGCTTATCGTATCAGCTCTATCCAGGAGATCAACCGGATCAACCAGCGTGAACTCGAGCTTGGTGTCGCTGGGAAAGGTTCATGGCATGACCAGTATAAAGGTGCGCGACATTTCCTAATAACACTTTCAAGCCGACTGAACGGCTCGAGCTGACGACCTGATCTTCGTAGACTCCGCATACATCTTCGTCGGCGGCCTGGCATACGAATTGACCGAAGGAGACGTCATAACAATTTTCTCGCAGTACGTCTTCTCCACCTTGCGAAGCTATTGACATCCCCTGATCTGGGTTTTTTGGTATAAAGATGGGGTGAGATAGCCGACATCAACCTCCCTCGAGATAAGACCACGGGCAAGACGAAAGGATTCGGTTTTGTCATGTATGAGGATCAGAGGAGTACGGTCATGGCTGTTGATAATATGAATGGCGCGATGGTGCTCAGCCGGACCATCCGGGTAAGCTTGGTTTCGATTGGCTCCATCGCTTCATTACTGCAGTATCATGTACTGATCAGAATAGGTGGACCATTGTAGGAAATACAATCAACCTGGGACGAAGAACGAGGAAGGAGAATATGTCGAGCCTGACGCTCCTTCTTACAACGCTCTCCCACCTGTCCTCGAGGGTTTGTTCCTTCCCTCCCTTCCTTCATTTGTCCGTGACTTTAGTTTGACTGGTTGATTAGCTTCCGATTCCGAATCATCTGTATCTGAGAAGGAAGAACCTCTCGACGAGGAAGATCCGATGGCGACGTTCCTCCGTTCCGAAAAGAAGAAGAATCGGATGAATGACGGGAAGGAGAAGAAGCGGAAACGTGAAGGGGAGACTAAGGAGAAGAGGAGGGTGCGGAAGGAGGCGAAAAGTGCGAAGAAGGCTAAGAAGGAGGCGAGGTTACGGATCAAGGATGAGCCTGGGCGGGAGAGGGTGAAAGTTGAGCGGGACGAGCGGGTAGATCGGTTGGAGCGGGATGGAAGTCGGGAGAAGTGGGATGATCGGAAAGGACGAGGTGATCGGAACGATTGGCGGGAAGGGAGGTGGGAAATGGAGAGGGAAGAGAAGAGGGCGAAGCTTAGGCATGGGAGTCGTGATGACCGAGATAGAGATGGGCGAAGGAATGGGAGGACTAATGGAAGTGGCGGGGAGAAGGAGAGGATTGGGGATCGAGACAGGTCGAGAACAGAGGATGAAGAGCGGTACATGTATCGGGATGATGACGAAGGGCGGCGGCGACACGATGATAAAACCTCGCGGCGCTGATACGATACATTGACGAGCCGATGCCGGAGAATACGAGCTCTGTTTCATGCCATGCATCTCTGTCCAAGATCACGCATGGGTACTGCTTCTGCTTGGAATTGCAATGGTCTCATCTGAGCTTCTTCGAGCTGTTTCCACGGTTCCAGATGCAGAATCTGATGCTCTTCCGGCCGCCTTTGCAGAAGCAGGTCTATGGAACGCAGAAGCCGGATCGAACCCTCTCTCTTTGAAGAACTCCTCCTTCTGATCTGCAAGATATCCGTGGTGCTTCGGGTTGGTATAGTACACTATTCTTCTAAGCTTATCTTAAGAGGCTTTCTGGATACTCACGGATGTCCGCCCTCCTGGTCGGCCTAGCCTGCTGCACCACCCTCCCCTCAAACTTATCAGGGTGTAACTCCTGCCTCAACCCTAGTTGATTGCGATAAACCGCACTCAAACTCCCTCCAGCATCTATGACGGCCTTCGCAGCTGATTTCGAATATCTCGATAGCTGCATGGTCAATGGTGGGAGGGGTAGGTTTGGGTCGACATCGCCTAGAAGCTTGATTCCGTGGAGTTTAGAGAGACCGTGTACTAGGTTGGAATGGACTACTGATCGGATCGTAACCGGTTCCGAAGGGTTAAGACGCTTTTGGGCGAACCATGATTGAAGGCGGGAGATGGGGAGGGGAGCATAAGTTTTAGCCGTACTGCAAGACAGTGTCGATCAGCTAAGTCCGTAGCTAGGGCAAAGTACAGTATACAAAACCCCGCAACCAAAGATGAGATGTGACTTACAAATTGATGAAGCCTCGTTTTGGGATCTTCTGGTGCAAGGGCGTTTGACCACCTTCGAAACCGACGTAAGGTAGTCCGGTACCTCTCGCTTTAGCACCTTTATGTCCTCGTCCGGTGGTGTGTCCGCCTTTCGTGGAACCAATTCCTCGACCTATCCGAGTGGTCTACACAAGTACATATCAGCGGTTCTATTTATGACGATGATCTCGACTGGTTCAAGAGTATTACTTACAGGTCGATGGGATCCAGGAGCTGGCTTGAGGTTATCGAGCGAAACGTAGGATGCGGAGCGAGAAGAGGAAGCGACCGGTCCTGGGGGCAATTCACGTATTAAATGTCGACGAGAGACTCTCAGGGAGTCGAGAGCGTTTTTTAGGGTAGCGAGCGACATCCTTTTGGAGGGTAGCAAGAAGCTATGAAAGACAGGAGAAGGTCGTCTGAACAGCCGCGACACAGATGGACATCTTTCCGGTATCAGAACGTTTGAAGTTAAGCCACGTCGATAACCTGTTTCATGTGGATATTACAGACAATTTCGGGAAGCAAGTCGACTCGTCAAGATTTTGTGTGCTTTATATGCTCAGATCTCTGACTCGAGTGGCTCACAACATCACCAAAACCTCTCGAATTAGCACTTTTCTTCGTTTAAGGCGTCTTTCACCCCAATTAATTCAGCACTACCTCAATCGATCAATCAACATGTCTACACCTAGCGAGGCGAATCTTCAGAAAGATGACGTGACGGGGGAGATGGTTTCGAAGTCGTCAGTCGCCCATTGAAGCTGCTTCACCGAACGGATAGCTGCCTCAGCTGTCTCATACGCGATACGGCTCACTGCTGACGGTCCTTGACAGAGAGCTAAAGCGACGACAGAAAGAGCGGCAGAAAGCTGCTCAGAAGGCAGAGAAAGCTGCGACCGCCCCATCATCCGCTCCAAAAGTAGCTGCAGGCCCATCAGCCGCTGAAGAGGAGGAGCAGCTGGACGCTGCTGTCAGCTACCTCATCTTTGAATGAGTCATACTGACCTCAAGTTCCGTGCTAGGCCTTTTACGAGCTACGGAGCAACACCATCAGGAAGCTGAAGGAGACGAAGCAGCCCGATCCTTATCCTCACAAATTCCATGTCACTCGATCTATCCCGGCGTTCGTGCGAGAGTGGGGACCGGAGGGGAAGGTCGAGAAGGGTGCGACAATAGAGAGCAGCAAGCCGGTGAGCAATTATGCTGATGCTGCATTCGAGACGGTACTGAGCCTGCTTCAGATCAGTCTAGCAGGTAGGGTCATCACGATACGAGAGGCGGGTCCCAAGCTACGATTTTATGACGTGCGGGCGGATGGGCAGAAAGTCCAGGTGCTCGCCCAGCTACAGTAAGCTTGACCTATTACCTATCCCCTTTCAGCAGCTGATCCCGCTAGACACGCAGCGTCACCTGAGGAATTCGAATCATCTCACGGCATCCTCCGACGAGGTGACATCATCGGTGTTACCGGTCTGCCTTCTCGAACGAAGATGGGCGAGCTCTCCCTCACTATTAGCAAAATCGAGCTTCTTTCCCCTTGCCTTCATCAGCTGCCCGGACGAGAGGGTCTTGTGGACCAGGAGACGAGGTATAGGAAGCGGTATCTTGACCTCATCATGAATCAGACCACTCGGGATATCTTCATCACACGGTCGAAAGTTGTTAATTACGTCAGGAAGTATCTCGATTCCCTGGGCTTCTTGGAGGTGGGCCACCCTTGAAATGTCCTTCGGAGAGCTGAATCCTCCAGGTTGAAACGCCGATGATGTCGATGATCGCCGGAGGAGCTACCGCCAAACCCTTCATCACACACCACAACGATCTCAAACTCGATCTCTTCATGCGGATCGCTCCTGAACTCTATCTGAAGGAACTAGTCGTCGGTGGTATCGATCGAGTCTTCGAGATCGGCAGAGTCTTTCGAAACGAGCAAATTGATATGACTCATAACCCCGAGTTCAGCATCTGCGAGTTCTACATGGCCTACGCGGATATGTACGATATCATGGACTTAACGGAGAGTATGATCTCGGGTTTGGTGAAATATCTGACAGGCGGGACGAAGGTTACTTTCCATCCTCAAGGGAAGGGTGAAGGGAAGAAGGTTTATGAGATGGATTTCAAGACGCCTTGGAAGAGGTTTGATATGATTGAGGAGTTGGAGAAGCAATTGGGAACAAAGTTCCCGCCTGGGGATACGTTGCATGATGAGAATGCGAACAGGTTTTTGCGAGATCTGTGCGAGAAGGTGAGCAGCCTGCGTCGGTATGCCGACTCGTAATTGATGATCTCAGCACAACGTAGAATGCGGAGAGCCAAAGACAAACGCCAGATTGCTCGACAAGGTAAGTCGTTCTTTTTTTGATTAAGCCTCACGGTCACGCATCCAGCTCGTCGGCGAATACATCGAGAACCAATGTATAAATCCCTCCTTCATCGTCGGTCACCCTCAAGTCATGTCCCCCTTGGCCAAATATCATCGATCCCGACCAGGTCTTTGCGAGCGATTCGAGGCCTTCATGTGTACGAAAGAGATCTGTAACGCCTATACCGAATTGAACGATCCTTTCGAGCAGCGAGATCGATTTCTTGAGCAGTCGCGGCAGAAGGATGCGGGTGATGATGAAGCGCAAGGTGTTGATGAGACGTTCATCGATGCTCTGGAGTATGGATTGCCTCCGACAGGTGGTTGGGGGTTGGGGATTGATAGGTTGGTGATGTTCTTGACGGATTCGGCGAATATCAAGGAGGTTTTGCTCTTCCCTGCGATGAGACCGGTGGTTGCGAATTCGGTTGAGGCGGTGGCGCTGTCGATCACGGAGAAGGACGCGGCGAAGGTGGCGAAGGGTACATCGAAGTAGAACATGTAGATGCGTCATGCGTACACAAGAGGAAACATACTATGACATGGGGGTATATACAGTACAATTCACCGAGACTGAGCTACACCTCCCACGAATTCTCCATCTTCTCCTCTCCCGAAGCCATCCTAGCCATTCGCAACATCGCCTCGTCGAGATGTACCTGCTCCCCTTCCTGTCCTCCTCTAGGCAATCGCAACAAAGCCTGAGCCAGATCCACATGACCCTGCTGCGAAGCGAGTCGAGCGAGCTCATCACTCATCTCTTGGACATTCCCATCGGCAAACTGGTGATCGACATCTCCTTGCTCAGCCGTCATAACACCTAGACCGGTGTCGAGACCGTCGATAGTATCGCCATTGGTCACTTGTGCTCGAGTCCGCCGAGTCTTTAGCGGTTTCGTAGCTTTGATCGGTCCTTTCAGCTTTCGATACCGGTTGTAGATATCTGGGTACTTCACTTTGAGGTTGAGTGCGATGGGTGGTGGCATCTCAGGTGGAAGGGAGGTTGAATCGGTATTGGCCGTTCGAAGGTACTGTTCAGGGATTAGGTTCGGGAATTTAAGTCCAGTCGGAAGAGCGGTGAACTTACCTCCTCCTTCTCTTCGTCAGACATTTGAAGAAGCTTTCTGATCGCCTCTGTATCTTTCCCCGCCTGGATCTGACCGATCAACCAATCATCGATAATCTTCGGTAACCTTCCACTCTCAAGCTCATCCTCCCCAAACGGGTCTACCGGGCATCAAACGTCTCATCAGTACTGCCTCTGAATCTCGAGAGCCAAGGAACCAAAATTACTCACCATGACCCTCATGTCTCCAAAAATAAACCGCTTTACATTCCCCATCCTGCATCTCCGTGAGGACGATCCTAGAATTACAATTACATTTCACGCTCTTCTTCGTGTTCATCCGTAATTTCTCTGCTGGGAGTGAGGTGGAATGTTTTGATTCGTATGTACCGGCATGATGACATGTGTAGGTGATCTTCTCTTGGATCGGGGAAGTACGGAGTCGACGGCGTTTCTTCAGTGGTGGTGCTAAGGCAGCTTCCTCCGGTGTCATAGCTAAGCCATGACTCAGCTCAGATAGATAAGTTGAATGAGGGTGGACCATACCGGCTAGAGCCCTTTCGTGAGCTTTTAGACGCGCTCTCATCCTCTCTTCTGCGCGTTTCTCAGGTGTGGTAGTTCGACGTTGGACATAATGACACCAACTGCTCTCTCCACTTAACCAGACTTCGAATTCGGCGCGATTGGCAAAAGCAAGATGTTCGGGGAAAGGAGTATTCTCATCTCTCTCAGGTTTCGAGAATGGTGCATGATATACGATGGGGTTTGAAGTTTGCTTCTCTTCATCGCCTTCGAGGTTGGTGGCGGGAGTGGAATTATTGACCTGTTGAGAAGCTTGGGCGAGGGAGGCGGTGATTGCTGATGCTGTCGCTACGTTGAGCTCGACTTGGCTGGGAATACCGTTCAAATTGGTTGTTGACGGCTCGTGATCGATGGGGAGAAAGAGACCTCCTTCGTCGGCTAGAGCGGGATCGATCTGGAAATCCTCGGTATCGGAGACGAAGTTGAGAGGCTCAGCCATGTCGGCGGACCTCGCTAAACGCAGCGTGGACCGCTCAAGTGGAGGTTTCGTCGAAACGTTTGACGGTGGTGCACAAACAAGTTCTGACAGACGGGTGGCCGTTTAAGGGAAGAAGCATAGTGATCGAGACACAATTATGTATTGAGCGGCTCTGATCAATTCCGCTAATTCCGCTAATCCCGCAAGTGTGGCAATTACATTCCCTAATTATCCTCAACGAAAATGTGATCGACGCCCTCCCACTGTCCATTCTGCCCCGCCTTCTCCCTCTCTGCCCAAAACAATACCTCTCCATCAGCTGCCCGTTTTGGTGCCCAAAGTCTCTCCTGCGTATCAGGATCCGTCGACTCGTCAAACCACCTCGGCTCGTGTGGGGGTAGTCTGCCTTCGGCTCGCGCTTTCCGTTTGCTTCGCTGCAAGTCCTCGTTGAGCGATTTGAGCCTATCGAGATCAGCATTCTCAAATGCCTAGGTAAAGACAACGCACTCCTGTGCCCGGTCATACTCTGCGTTCTCAAATGCTCGTTGATCCGTTCGTAACCGACAGTCCGTTGGACAAAGGTATTGATCCAGACCTTCCGGTATGTCGTTCTGCACGTCGTCAGAAGAGAAAACTGAGCCAAGATCGAATAAACGAACCAAGGTGACCGCAAATGGCGTTAGGTTGAAAGGCGCCTTTGGCTTTTCACTGTTCCGCCAAAGCAACAGGTACTCCTTCTGCGACGATTTGAATTCGGTATCCGCATCCAGCGGTTTTGAGCTCGCGCCAGCTTGCCGTGCAATGAGCTGCAGGTCCCACCCTACAAAGCGTAAGCGAAGTACTGCCTACTTTTGCGCACTCACGTCCTGCGATCTCCCAGACAGTTCGCCCGGACGAATCATTGACATTACCCTTGATCTCGAAGGCGTCTTTACCTCTCCAGGTCCGAGGTTTAAAGGTGAGAGTGCAGGTCTCGCCAGTACGGTGGTTGGCTTAGCTAATCAGCGGAAAATCAAGACGCAAACGACTTCGCTTACTGACGACGAGATCACCATAGTGATCGATGATGGGTGCGCCCATGATGAAATTGGAAACGTTGGTTATGACCTTCTTCCACCTGCATGTTAGTCAAGTCACCAGGATCCGACCAACGAGTAGTGCTCCTCCACCAGTCCTTCGCCATATTCTGCACCAGCAGCGGGGTACTCCAAGCCGGGCTTGACCCATTTCTTCGGGATCACCAGCGTCGCATGCGCGACACCAGTAGGCCGGATCTCGAAGCTTCGGCCTTGGAACTTATTCTGCGCGTCGACCTCTCCGAAGTATTTCCAAGCCGGTGCCTCGCAGTAGCATGCGGAGATGGGCTAGACGTCAGGTCTATTCCGCTTATATACTCACTGGATGGTGCGAGACCTGCTCTGAGACATAACGGTATCGGTGCGGAATGGCGTACTCAAACGACTGGGAGAGTAGCGGATTGAACGGCTTAGCGACACGACCGATGGTCGAACTGTAGTTGCTCATTGCGAAAGCGCCGACGAATGCAATACGTTTGAGCGAGTCTTCTTCGCTCGCAGCGACCGTCAGACATGCGTCGTATTCCATGTCCTCAGCTAGAGATCAGCTCGGTGATGTTCATGAACTTACTCATTCTTTGCAGCATCGAGGTGCACTCGTTGAAGGAAACAGGGAAAGAGATCTTCGTGAGATCCTTCCCGACCGAGGATTTGAGGATGCTCCACACTGCTGATCAGCTCCGCATTTTTCAATCACTCACAGCTGACGGATGGCCGCTTGTCATCGTCGATCGGCAACTTGTTCCGGACGTGGGCGTAAGGCTCAAGACTCCGTCGCGCCAGAAGATCCTTGATCGTTCCCCGCTCTGACGGTTGTGCTTGTGGCTGTTTGACCTCGCGCTCGACTGGTTTCATTTCACTGACTGGCCAGCTCGGTCGCTCAGGCTTGGCGATGCTGTCGTGTAGCTTGAGATTGGGTATATTGTTTGCCTCGATAGCATCGAAGAACTCGTCGTCGTCCCCGTCATCAGAGTCGGACCCTGCGCCGGCGGCCACCACGGCATCATGCGCATGTTGTATGGAGATAGACTCGCGATGCCCTCGAGGGGATGAAACTGGAGGGCCTGCTGAGGTTGCCGAGCCAAGCGCTACGTCGAGGATACCTGGACCAACGGAAGTTGAGGTAGGAGGGGCTGAGGCACCTCCAGGCGGGGACATCGGTGATAGGGGCAGACTTCCGTTGAGACCGGCTAATACACCTTTCGCCTGCCGAAGTGCTCTCCGCTTCTTCTCGTTATCGCGTGAAGCTTCAGTGAGTTGCTTATCCATATCCGCTTGCTGATGCGCCACTTGCATCATGTTCTCCTCCCACAGCTTCCTGGCCTCGACTTCGCGGTGAATACGGCCGAGGAGATACCGCTCGCGATCTTGTGACATGATGTTCTGCTGGGATGTGAGGGTCGCAAGGGTGTTGAGGGAAGACCTGAGCGCCTCGACCGCTTGTTGTCGGGAGGGTGACGGCGAGAGGTTAACGCCTGGCGGAGTCACGATCGAGTCGAGCAGCTGTCGCGTCAACTCCACCTGCGCTTTGATGTTGAGCACGCCAAGATCGAATGTCGCGTCGTGGGGAATACCATGAGAGACCTGTTGAGAATCCCCAACCATACTGGCATTATCTGCTAGCGAAATGGTATCTCCAGCATCCGTCATACCGTCAGCCGTGCCCGATGGCGACTGGTCTCTACGTGTATTCGGTAGGCTCATCGCACTGAGACTGGTAGTCGTTCGGGCTAGGTTAGGGCTAAGGAAGTCGTCGGTGGGAGGGAGATACGACACGGAAGACGGTGGCTTTGCAGCCAGAGGGGATACTTTGAGACTGGTAGGTCGTCGGGACACAGCAGCTCTGGTATCGACCGATGGCGCTGGAGGCTTCCCGCCCTGGCTGTGGCAATCGATATTCAGCTTGACCGTTTGGATCCATCGAGCGATCTCCGCGCGATGAGCCGACTTGACAATGAACTTTGGCACAGAAGATGATACTTTGGAATGGACCTCGAAGCGCGAGCCGTCGCTGGACGGGTGGAGAGTGGCAACAGCCATGGCGATAGATCCACGGCATGCTACCGACTCGTCCTCGCGATTTCGATCTGCGAGAGAGCGTGAGCTATACAATTGCACAGCCGCATGCAACACTCACAATAGCTCAACACGCCTTTCTCTAGGACGAACCACCTAGTCCGCCATCCGCTCCGGTAGTTGACCCATTTGCTCAAGAAGCCCCTCAGATCCGGTGGTCGGCCGTCGCTCTTGAACTGCACGTTGCTGTCCTGGTTGTTAACTGGGCAAGTCAGCTACGAACCGTAGAGCTTAGACTGGCTTACATTGCCTCAGGAACACCTTGATTCGCTCGTCCGCTCCCTTATCCGCTTCGAGGACTCGCCGACCCTTCCGATCTCGGACGAAGACGTCGGCTCCACGTTTTACGGCAAGCTCGACCAGCCGCATGTCACGACGCCTTATTGCATACTCAGTAGAGGTGGTGCATGAAGGGAAGTAGCGTACCGAGCAGCCTCATGTAACATGCTCGTACCGCTTCTCTCGTCTAGCGCGTTGAGATTCAGTATCTCCGTCCTGTACAAGGTTGGTGTTAGTATTCGTCCCCCAGCTACAGGTATCTCTAGCTCACCTTGGACCTTCCAGGAAATCCACCATCGCCATGCTCTCCTCCACCGAGCTGAGCGGACTAGCGACATAGCTGGACAGCTGTGCTATATATCGGACTTGTAAGGTACCTCGGGATTCTAGGACTACCATCAGATCCGCAGTCGAAGTTTCAGATGTCCAAGTTACCCTCGATAGCAGAAGCGACCTCGTGGTTACCCGCACACTCCAGTGCTGTCCGACCCTGCTCATCGCGGATGGTATCGCTGATCTTTGGATGGTTTAGGAGTAGCTCAACTATGAATCGCATAAGCGCCCTTCCGCCTGAGTGCAACGCTTCGCGATTTTAACAGGTCGGGGATAATTTACCAACATCCGAACGGCCGTTCTCGCTGGCTACATGTAAGGCAGTAGTCAAAGATCCAGGAGCAACCGGAAGGTTCGGTGTTGATATCCCTGGCGAAGTGATGATCTGGGATACGATTGGTACTAGACTCCATTCAGCGATTGATGCAGTTTACAAAGTCCACTGACCCGAAGCAACCTTTACAGCCATACCGAGCAGATTGCCCGCTCGGGCGGTATCCTGCATCCCAGCCGCAGACATCGAGCTCGGACTCAGCTCATCGAGGAAAGGCTGCACCCTCGCCGGATCATCCGAGCGCAATGCTTCGAGGAGTCGGAAGTTGTACAGCGCGGATACGGGGGTGGATGAAGGGGAGAGTAATGTCGTGGTCGACGGACTCGCGGATAGCCCTGAGGATGATCAGCTGAGAAAGGGAGAGGGGTGTGTACGTACTACCTGCACCATTCTGACCTGTTGTAAGTGCTGGAACGCTCATCTTTGCTCGAGGACGAGGCCCAATGGTGAGATAAGGGGTTCAACGTCCACGAAATATGAGTTCGGGGCAGGATTACCGCTCCATTCACGTCATAATCGGAGTAGCGGATCCCACGTGCCCAGATCACGTGAAGGCAACACTCGTGCATTCCTTTGTCGACGACGACAGAACCGATATCCCCAAGAGGGGTCCTCAAGGATGCTTTTGGACCCGACTACAGATCAGGATGAAGCCAGAGAGTTTGGTTGAACAGGTCGTGCCTCCAGCTCTACTCACATACTTCGGGTGAGCTCATTCACCAGCTAACGAATACTTACGACCTGAAGCTGGGCTTTGAAGCTGTTAGTCTTCGAGATTGGACGTACGTCCTGCTCATCTACCTCCTTTGTGAGCCTGACGACGACTTAGCTCGATACATCGGTGAAGAATTGAGTCATCCAGTCCTTGGCGGTAAATCATTACATACTCTCATCCAGCAACCCTTCTGACACTCTTTAGCTGCCTACTCTATCTTCGCAATCATCTCAATAACGACAATAACACTCGTCTTTCTCCGACTCTACTCCCTCCCTTCCATACAATCAGTCCCTCCACGAAACCCACCTCTCGAAATCACCTCAAAGCGGGTCATCTTCGAATGTCTCTCCCCGTCCGAAGCGGCCGCATTTCGTCTGGCCAATAACGATAACGAGCAGCCCGCTGAGCTGGCAAATCAACCTCTCGTGAACCGATGTTGGAGTGGACGATGTAAAGGTCGTTGGAAACCTGCTCGAGCTAGACATTGTTCCATATGCGGGACTTGTCGAGCAGGGTACGATCATCATTGCGCTTTCGTACGTTTGACCCAACTTGAACGAATCTGACAAGTAGTTTGCCAATTGCTTGACGACACCAGACATCCCTACCTTCCTACTCCTCTTGCTCCTGACAGCACCGACGACAATCATCCTCTCCCTCCCTCTGTACATCCCGCTCGCCCGACGAGCCGCCGAAGCGTATCAACTCTCCTGGTCTAGCGAGATTAGGGAACGATGGTACTCCCGCCGTTGGAGCTGGATTCTCGCTATTTCTCCTCTCTGGCGGTATGGTGGAGGTACAATCCTCGGCTGGCGAGCTCTAGACAGGATGGATGGGGGTGGATTCGTCAGGCTGGAGCTGGGAGCAGTCGTCTTCATCGGGATCTTCCTTGGGCTCATCACCACGGTAAGTCCGGACCAAAAATGTTGTATAGGCGGTTGACACCACCTTCGGGTAAGGCGCTGGCACGGATGACGATCACACTCATCCTGGACGGCCGCCTTACAATCGACAGGGGACGTGCAAAGTCTCACGCTCGAGCTCGGAGGGCAATCGTCAAACTCTTAAAAGCCGGCAAACCGGTACCAGAGGAGCTCACCCAGAACCTAGATCGATGGAGCGAGAAACGATTTTTCTGGATCCCGGTCGATGCTCAAGGTCACGGGTCGATAGTAGAGATGCTAGAGGATGAGACGGCGTACGATCTTGGGCGGAGAGGGAACTGGCGACAGGTCATGGGTCCCGGTTGGAAGTGGCTATGGCCGCCTAACGTACTGCTTCGGAGAGTCGGGATGAACGAGGGGATCTACAATTGGCCGATCGCTGCGGATGTGGAGAAAAGACTCAGAGAAGCAGCTTTACGGACAATTGGGACTGGAGATGCTATGCATGGTAAATGATTTACAGGCTGTCGAAGAATGATAGGTCATGTGCTGAGAGACCGGGTTTGGATGGTGTGGACTGAGTGATCGGGGTAGCGGAGCGGGGTGGTGTCGGTGCAAGAGCGGCTGGAGCTTTCGAGGCTGTTAGGATCGAAGGAGGCGGAGGCATCGAAGCCTTCATTGGCGGTGGTCCGCTGCCTCCAAGCAGATCATCACCGAACGCCATCGGCGCCTTGATTGCCAAGCCTGATGATGGCCTGAATGGCGGTGGAGGCGGACTGAGGAATGGGAACCCGGCATTGGCTGAGCCTGCTCGAGGTGGCGGATCGAGAACAGGAGCAATAGGAGAAGGCGGAGCCGGCCATCGCTTCCCTTTGACAGCTGACGCGCCATTCACAAGCATCATGGTGGGTGTATGATCGAGCGGAGAAGCTTTACGTGGTGACGGAGTTGACGTGCTCGGGGGTCTTGCGTTGGCGAGGGATGGAGATGGTCGAAGTTGAGATGCAGGCGGTGGGACCGAGTCGAAGGCTGAGAATTCGCCAAACTCGTCGAAGCTGTTAAGATTCGCCGGTCTAGTTGTCTCGAGATCGTGGAACCCACTAAAGGAGTTTTGCGAGGGTAGCTGTGCGGGGTGTAGTGATATTGTCGGCGATAATGGGCTGGATGCCTGCCGCGACGAAGATGATGCCACGTTTGACAATACCGGTGCAGCTGGCTTCGACGAGACAAGGAAGTCATCCCACGCTGACATGCCGTTCGATGATATGGCGGAGGGGACTGGCGCCGATGAGGCTGACTGCGGATAGTCTTCGAAGTCAAGGCCAGACAGCAGATCGATATCAGTAGCGAGTGGCGCTTGCATCTTTGGCACAAATTTAGAGCTACCTTTCGACGAGCTAGACGGCGTCCGAGAGTAGCTTGGCGCAGTTGAGCCTCTTGGGGGGCGAGCAAGCGGCATTGGCACGGATGCAGGCCTCGACGCGAGTATCGACTCCAGACTAGCAATCTGCTCCGAACGACCGGACTCCATGGATAAGAGGTCACCTACACCTTTCTCCGGCGGCAACGCTATCGATGGCACCTCTGCGAGATACGAGAAGTCGTCCGCTGAGAGCTCAAGATCCCGCGCGTCGACGGAAGGTGTCCTCTGTGCTGAAGGCTTCCGTGCGAGTCGCCCGAATAAGCGTGAAACGACTGATGGACCGGGGACTGAGCCGATGACTCCGCTCGGCGCGGGAGGGCCGAAGTCATCTGTGCCTGACTGCGGTAGCGGAGCTGGGGAAGATGACCGAGATGACTCCTTCAACTCGTTGGAAGCCCGAGGTATTGCGTTGGTCGGCGAAGGAGTCATCGCTTTTACCTCTAGATTCCCACCTCCCGACGTAACGAGAGGTCTCTCCGGACCTTTCCGTCCCCACAAGGACCACCGGGACTTGACCTGCTCTTCCGTCTCAACAGGTGCTTCTGCCGGAGCATCCGGTTCGCCAAGCTTCGACCGGCTGATCCAGGGGGCATCGGTGCTTCCGGTCAGGTCATTACGACGTGATCGTCGAGCAACGGAGATGTTTAAAAGGGAAGTGGACGGAGCTGGGTTCGGCTTCGAAAGTGAGTACACGTGTCGTTCGTGCGTGACGAGTGAGGGGATGACCGGAGGAGATGTATCGATATTCGGTGGGACGGTAGATAAGGATCGCAGTGTCTCGAAGCTGGCGCAATCAGCACATAGAGATCACATCAGGCGGGTAGACTTACGTCTCGTCCTGCAGTCTCCTCACAGCGTCATGTAGCCGCTGTTCGTCTGCCTCAGATAGCTTGTCCAGCGCATTCAAACCGATCACAGTCGCCGCGACCTCCTGCCACTCCTTCCCTATCGCATCCATCTTCTCTTGAGGCTGCGGCATCATTAGCCGTTGTAGGTACACATGAACCGAAGACCTACCGCCCGCTCCTGCTTGAGCCGTATCCGTTTTTGCGCCTCTTCCCAATCGTCCTCATCCGCGCTTCTCACCGGCACACTCGCCGTCCGCTCAAGTCTCGTACCTCCCCAGTCCCCCTCACCTTCATCACTCCCCCGATGCCCCACGAAGCCGGATGGACTTCGCGAATGCCCCTCTTCCCACTCGTCCTTCGCAACGCTGAAACCTCCTCCTCCCCATGGATCACCCGAACCAAAACCAGCGGAGTATCCGCCAAAGCCATCCTCGCCGTATGAAGGCGAAGTCGGCAGTTCCTCGTGAGTCGAGAGCTTAGCGTCTTCCCGTAGTTCAGTCGGTGGCGGTATGCCGTCGTCCAATGAAGACGGGAAGCTTGTCGATCGAGGCGGAGAAGCCTTCACCGAGAAGGCAGGTGGAGATGGATTCGGTGTTGGCTCATCCTCGTCCGGTGCGAGCGGTTTCGGATCCATCCTCGGGCTGTCAAGACTCCATACCCCGCCGACGTCGGCCTGTCGAGGGGAAGGAAGGGTAACATTTTCTGGCGGTTTCGGCTGCGGAGGCGGTAGGGGTGAGCTTGGTGCATCCCATATTGAAGCTCCATTGTCGTAAGCCCAACTACGTGGGCTTTGCGCGACGTCCTCTCGCTCTTTACTGGAAGAGGGCGGGAGTTCAGCAACTTCCGGGGGCCGAGGAGCTTCCCATGGGTCAGAAACATCGAAGCTAGGAGGCTCGGGGACGGGGGAGAAGTCTCGCTCTTGTTGGTCTTGGTTAGGCAGCGTTGATGACGAAGCTTGAGCGGGAGTGGACCTTGACGTGCCAATCGCCCAAGGGTCCTCCATGCTCTCAGCGAAGGATCAATATCGGAAGAAAGTATACGGAAACCTAAAAGTCTTGACCATGTACGAAGGACGTGTCCTTGACCTTTACCTCGTCGCGTGGGCATCCCTGTACCACCTTCCATAATCGGCCTCCATCCCTCATCCATCCCTTCAAACCGAAAGTTCACCCCATCCAACCCAGATCGTCATGCCACCCAAACTCATCCTCCCGACCCTAATCAACCCAGAACACCAAAGTCAACCTCGCTCATTCAGTGTTTCCCCCGTTTCACACGCTCGATCCCCCTCAACCCTTACACGAACAACCTCCAACCCGACTGGACGAGAATCCCAACCCGAACCCGAATCTGATTTGACAGCGCAAGTCTACCCACAGTCAATTACTCGAAGCCGGTCAAACCCTCAGAGGGGACGTGAGGATCTGAATGATATAGCCAGAGAAGACGCCTTATCTTCCTTTCAAAGTCTTCGACCGGAGACCGGGATCAGACCGGAACTCCGAGATCATGATGAGGACGCCAGTGTGGATGAGGACATCGATGAAGGGTTGAACTACACTGGCGGGTTCCAGGCTCCAGATCATCGAGAGGTCGTAGGAATCGCTCTAAGCTTTGGAGCGGTCATCGTACTTGCCATCGCTGCTGGTCTCACCACGGTCTACGACTGGGTCCTTTAGACAAGGCTGCACCGCTTCGAGACCAACATCCTTCTCTCAGTAAGCTCAGCGCATCATACATCGTCAATGGCTGATCGTAAATAATCCGTGCAGGATCGGATGCAAGCAGGTATGCCATGCAGAATTCACGATGCTATGCTAAGAGTACAACAACAGTGCTACAAACTGGATTGTCCTTCAAGTTCAACGTCCAAATCCGTCCCTCTCTCCCGCCGCTGCTTCATTGAGTTTAGAAGCTTGGCTTCGATCTTGTCCTTGATGAATTTGCCGGTGCGTGCAATCTTGAGTTGGAAGATGCCTTTATTCTGACGTATATATCAGCGCTATATGATCGACGACTGGGCTGAGTTTGCAGACTGGCCGGGAACGCGGCAGTTTTCGAGGGAGTAGGACAAACCGACTTACTCGCTTATGCAGAGCGTGCGCATGTGCTCTGTGCTCCGTCATGAAACCCTTCCCATCCTCACTCTCCGCATCATCCAACATTGCCTGACCAGGTACCGCCCCTGTCATCTTCTGCCTCGTTCCCTCAGCCTCCTCATCCCTCCCCCTCTCCTCATGTTCACTTTCTGACTCCTCACTGTCATACGCATCCAGCATCTTCGACTTCGTCGCCCTCAACATGTCGCCCACACTCGTCCGATCCTCACCCCTGTTCAGCTCCTTCGTGACTTCCCAAGCTTCATAGACATGCTTGAACCGCAGATCCCGCTTACATATCCTTCGATGAACTCTGCTAACTCCAGGATGGAGGAGGAAAGAGATCGAGATGAAGCCGATGATTTCGGCTTCCTCGGCTTGAATCTTTGATCGTGACGGCTCCTTGCCACTTCTCATCGCCCAGTACGACGCACTCGCATGCATCGCCTCTTTGACCTCTGATGTTGCAAAGATCGGTAAAGTCCGGTGACTCGTCTCCCCATCCGGGCAATCATCAAGTCGGAGTGTGGCAAGGCCGATGACTCGTTTCTTCTTAAGGACGCTGGACTTTGTTACGAAGCTGATGAGAACGGAGCACGATTGACGATACTCCACAGCCAAGCGGATAGGCCGGGTAATCTCCCATTCCAGCTCTGCGAGATTATGCGACGTAATCGAGCTGGGTGTGCCAGGCGGCTGTACCTGATCAAGCGATAGACTCGACCTCGCCGCATCGGTCTCATATCCTGTCGATAGCAGAGTGAAAGAATCCGTTTCCGTTTCCAGAGTGACCGAGATACTGCGCTCGGAGCTTCTGGCGATATCTGTCGCTGAGACCGCCTTGACCTCGAGCGTGGCGATCTCGTACCCAGAGACGCGGGGTGGGAGTTGCATGTTCATGGGCTTCCATAGCAAAGAGATACGTATCCGTCCCCAGCCGATCCCGCCAACAAGAGGGAACCACCTATAGTTCGGCGTTAGCGCCGGCGTTGACCATCCCGCTGACGTACCGAGTGAACTGGCTCCGATCCGCAAAAGCATCTCGCAGGTGCATACTGACCAAACCCAATATCGGATCTAACCTCATCAGCCAGAACTCCATGCTCTGAGCGCGATTTCCTACCATGCTCTCGATCCCTATCATCCCGAACGACGAACACGATCTTCGCCATTCTCCAATCCCTGATAAACCGCTCACTAACCGCATTGTAATAAGGCAGCGGCGTGAACTGCTTCGTCCTCGTCCGATAGATATATCGGTCATTCAAGTGAACCTCGCAGTACGCCGAAGGTGGATCAGGGTTCTCAGCAGGTGTACGATCGATAACGTCCGCGAGGGCCGGTTTCCCGCTAGCTCCTGATTTCCGATGGTTCAATTCAGAAGAAAACGTCCCGTCAAGCGACTCCAGCTCAAGATCTACTCGATCAGTGAAGACCCTTGCAAAAACAAAACAGATCCTTACCGGTGCATTGGTGTATGTGAAACTGCAAGATCCCACTCCGCAGATCATCGGTAGGTTTCGTCGCCGCTTCCGTCTCATCCCTCTCCTTTTCTCCGGTGAACCAAGCCAAAGTCTCCTTCCGCCTTGTCGACCTCTCCGTCTCCCAATCCGGCTTTTCCTCGATGAAACGGCCAATCAGCTCCATCCACCATGGCTGTACCACATGTTCTGGCTCATACTTCGCTGTCGCCCGCTTACGCTCGATCTTCCGAGACATCTCATCGAGTGGCATCTGCCATAAAGGACAAAATCGAACGCTCCAGTCAAGGGTACCTGAGGTCTTCATCCCTGATTTGTCGGCTTTTAGAGGGTCGCTCCGGTGTCGATAAGACCCGTCCGAGGTGTTGGTCTCGTCAATGAGCTGAAACAAATCCACTTCGATATGACCGATCACGTCGTCAGCTGATAAGCGATCCGAGTCGACCAAGCGGAGTCTCAGCCGCTCTCCAGATCGGATGGCATCGGCAGCGACGAGAACTGTGAGTTCACTATCAGCACGATCGTTCGCGCCGCTCGCCTATAACTTACCGAAAGCGGGCTCCTCCCACGACGGATCCAAGGTATCGACAATGGTCCGTGTGCTGTAGACTGTGACGGCTAAGCTCCATTACATCTATATCTACAGACTTACAAGGCTTATTGTACTTTGACCACGATATCGAGACATACGCATCAGTCGATCCTTCGCCGAGTCAGCGAATATGTTGAAGATCCGGTTGACCCACCCATCGCGTCCGTCTTTGGCAGATCCTGCGCGCCGTGGATAATGAGATGCAACACTCCGATGTTGTGCGTTCGAAGCGATGCTTCCCTTCCCAGCAGTAATCGGTCCACATCCATGGTGAATGATCTAGGGCGAAGGAACTCGTGCGCGACCTCGAGAATGGACGATGCAACTTCATCATATCAGTAGGACCCGCATGTGTTACAACTCACTATACGATTTCATGCCCGGCAATTTCATCGCGTTGAAAGTACCGAGTTTGAGCGGTTGCGCGGAGATGTCGAAATCGGGTAAGGAGGGAAGCGAGATAGTGGCTGTCCGGACGAAAGGCGGAGTAGCGGATAAGAGTGCTCGGAGGTTGACCGTCCCCTTCAGTGAGATCAGGTCGACGTAGACAGGTATCTCCGCCTTACCAACGCCTTTGACGCCTACGCCAAAGTATGCCTGGTGGAAGTCAGCGCGAGTCATGTTGAATAAGGGATACTCACCAAGACATGCAGACCCCATCCCTTCCTAGCCGTACTCTCCTTCCGTGGATACTCAAATCCGATTTGATAGTTCACATACTGCCCAGCATTCGGGTCGTCCTCCTCTGTCGCAACGCCCGTCCCACCTCTCATTCGCTCGCCATTCCCCTTCTCCGCTTCCGCCTCAGGATCTAACCCGCTTCTCAATGTCGATGGTCCAGCCTGATCAGCATGTCTCACATCCACCTCACCATCATCGAAGACATTCTTCTCATCTCTCGCTCGGCGCCTTGACATACCCTGCACCACCTCATCCCTCCTCTCCCTCGTCTGGGTATGGCGCGTTACATCATCCGAGTCCATTCCGGAGCTCCGACTGGACCTCGAAACAGATCGACTAGACCCGCTAGCCGAGGGGTGCCGTCCTTTCGAAGGTGACATCATCATGGCCATGCTCGACATCGTTCGATGATGTCCTCCATCCGCCATGATCTGCCCTTTCCGCTCGGCAGAGGCTTTGTGATCGTGCGAGCTGATCGAGGCGAACCATTCCTGGTCACTTAGGGGTCGGAGGAAGGTGAGTTCGACAGGTTGTTTGCCGAGTGCAGGCGAAGTCAGGCGGGCAGAAGTCTATGACTCCGTCAGCTGCGATAAGGGGTAATTTTACGTTACGAACGACAATGGGAGGGACTTGCTGCATCAAGGCGTCTTCGAGGAGGTCCATGAAAGGAGTAAGGATCTCTGTCGAGATGAGGGGGAAAAGAGCGTGAAGAGCGTGATTGCTACGAAGGCATCATCATCATCAGTTCAAAGGGATGCGGTCGCACTCACACCCATTCTACCGATTGCCGCCCATCTCCAGACGTCCCGCTAGGCCCTCCTCCGTTCGGAGGACTGGTTAGGTCAACTCGATTGCTCAGCAGATATCCAGCGCCCAAGAGCGCGACCAGCCAGAAAGCAGATAACCGAGCGACAAGGAAGTTGAATGCGAGAGCAGCAAGGAGGATCCCTTGCATCCACGCCTTCGGTAACGCTGAAGGGCTCCGGGTAGGGGCCTGTCGCGGGGAGACCTCGAGCTTCGCCGATGGCCATTCTCGTGAAGGTCTGGCAGGGTCTGAAGTAGGGGATTGGGAAGACCGAGAGGAAGCGGAGCGAGGTGGTCGTGACGGAGGTGTAGGAGGTGGGAGAAAAGCTGTTGTGGGAGGATAAGCTGTTGTGGGAGGATAAGCTGTTGTAGGAGGATGATCGCCGCGGTTGGGATAATCTTGTGTGCTTCCCAGGACCTCGGCACTCGAAGTGAACGGTGGGAGTCGCGATGTAGAAGGCGAGCGATCTTGAGGAGGGGTAGCTGGAGTTACGGCTACCTCTATTCCAGACAGAGAACCATTCCCGAGTGCATCGATGTTCACCGGGATGGTGATGGGCGGAGGTGGCGGCCGTGATGAGGATGGTCGCGGAGGGGGAGGAGGTGGTACAGAGGGAGATGAGGGTGACTCAGGATGGATGCTGGGCAGTGGTCGGCGAGGCGGAAGGGGAGGTACTTGAGATATTGATGGTTCGGACATGATTGTAAGAGTTGTCGTATCATCGACGGACGATGATGGGGGAAGCAGCACGGAGAAAAAGCGGGGGAACAGGTTATTCAGCAACTGCCATGCTTCCCTTGACCAACTTTGCCGTGATCGTAGGGCGTTGAAAGGACAAAATATGTTCTGATTGGCAGTGGCAAGGCATAGTGAATACCCCGCATTCCACAGATGACGACTCCATCTGCCAGGCACAACATCCAATGTTGCACGAAATGATGCGATGCCTGTGTGTTCTAAATTTGATTTGAGCGTGTTTTGTTCGGAATAGCATCATCTTCCTCCTGATCTCCAAGCACGAATATTATACTCTGATTCGACATGAGTACCTCCAGTATCAGTCGTCAACGATCCCGGTGTGAAACCAGTTCCTCGCTTCAATGCGATCCCTCGCCTCATGACGTTTCCCGTAATCGCCGATCCCTCCTTTGTCCAATCAATCAAACACCTGTTTCCCTGGATATACACCCCGAAGCCATCAGAGAAGCCCTGCAAACGCTCGAGCCGCGCAAAGGTGTGACCTGATTGAGTATCAATCAACCTGATTATATTATTCTTCATGTCCTCTTCTCCTCGATCCTCCATAACTATGAAACCTAGAAGCTGGTTCAGACTAAGGTCCAAATTGGATCATCAACCCTCCACTTCCAACACCGATCAAGAAGCGACGAAGACTCAAGACGACGTCGAACGCCTTCGACCGATCAATTTCAGCCCGAACCGCATCGCAACCCTCTACGTCTCCACGTCTGAACGGAATTTATACCTTGCAGCAATGTCTCAGCTTGATAATGGTCCTCCTCCGCTTCCACTTTGGTCTGAACCGCCTCCGACTCTCCCGCCACTGCCACCTCAGTCAACCCACGGCCATATACAGGCCTCACCTTCCGATTGGAACACCTCGACCATCAACCCAATCTCTCCGAAATTCGTCACTTCCCCCGTCGCAGCAGGCAACGGCCGCCCCGGCCTAATGATTCGCGACGAGTTCCGGCCACTCCAACCTCGTTCTGCCAAACACGCATTACTATCACTCAACCCACCAAGCGGTATGCGCTTCACTGGATTCCCATCCGAAGCGCTGTTGGCGGTTGATGCGGTGATTGTCGAAAAGTGGCCGATGGGATTAAGGAAGAGGAATGACTCGGTCGATGGGTTTTGGGCTAAGACTAAAGCGGGAGAGGCGTTGAGCTGGACTATTGAGCTGGGTGGGACGGCCTGGACGAGAAAGGGTCATCAAGAGCTAGAGTGAGCACATTTGTGGAGAGTTCGGAAAGGGAGCTGACTTTCGGCGATCTCAGCTCGATACGACTGCTACTGGCTATCCTTACGGTTCTAAGCGTTCATGACTGGACGATCGTACAAGGCCTGCAGGCTGCTGGGGCGAAGGTGAGCCGATCTTTTCGCTCCATAGACATCCGACCTACGTTTCCATACCAGGTAGAATCCCGGAATCTGCTCTTCTCTCACTCTACTGAGACATCAGGAAACCCTCCGCTGTACTTCGCGCTGTCGCTGCCTCGTAGGCTTCGATCCTTGAATTCGAACATGCTCAGCTGATAAATTCACCTGTTCAGTACCCGACCGCGTCTCCCTGATCTGTCCACCTCCTGTCTCCACTCCCGCACTCATCTCTTCCATCCGCACTGCCATTACCGCAAACCACTATCGCGTCCGTAGAGGAGGCACGAAGTCTGGCGCTGCTGAGACTGACCCCGCAGCGAGCCGGATTACCTGGAGACAAGGAGGTGGACAAGGGATCAAGCTTGAAGGATGGGTGCATCAAGGGGTCTATCGTTTCTGGCTGGATGGGATGAGGCGGTGGCTAGGCGGTGGTTTGAAGAAGAGAGTGGTCGATAAGTGAGCAAAATCCGCTTTCGAACCTGGGACTTAGCTGAGAGAACCAGTCTGCAGCCCCAGCTTCTCATCGCGATTATCGACTCGCTCGCCGCTCTGCACTTCGAGCTCACCGCTTCACTCCCCCTCATGCCGCTCGCAAAGGGAAGAGATGTACTTGTCTTCTCCTCCCTCCCGACTTCCGGCCTTTCCCATCGCGACGCATACCGGTCTCTTTACACTCAAGCGGAGCCAGCTCATGCTGAGAACCCAGTGCTGGTTGACATGCTTCCTCGCGCACCAGCCCATGACTCCCCGCCGACGCGGAAAAACCCTCGCGAAGTCGATCCGGATCATCAAGTTCTTCCTTGGACATCGGGGCTCGACGAAGGTCCCCAACCGGCCCGTCGTTACCAGCCCTCCCGGAACTCCAGGCCGTCCTCCCAATCACCTCCTTCGGCCATGCCAGCCCCGCGGGACTACCATCCCCCTTCCGCTGACTCGGTTCGTCCACTGATCCCCGCGTCGGCTCAGAGCTCGCCTCGACCCCGAAATGTCCTACTCAAAAGAAGCTCCTTGCGTCGCCAACGCTCCGTTTCGGCCGACGGCGCGATCCGACATACGACTGACCAAATTCGCCCTACCTCTGACCCAACGTCTCAGCCATATGACCCGAGTCCCGCTCAGCAGGTCAACCAGTCACGTCCGGAGTCGGACTGGTGGTCAATGGTGGATCGTCCTCCGCAACCCGGCGGTCTCGGAGCCAGCATGTATAACCAGGACTCTATCATCAGTGACACAGCCGATCGAGGTAGTAGCCGACAATCGATGTATATGGACGTGGAGGACGATCATCAACCCCTTCGACACCTCCAGCTCGATGCTCCGATGCACTCTGGACAAGAAGCGACAGTCCCACTTCGAGATGTTCCCGCTCCGAACCGAGCTGCAAGGGTGGATGTAGGCGTTGGAATCGGCATCCCAAGTATGCATGGTTCGGTTGGGTATCTCGGGCGTCAGTCAGGAATGTCGGGATATACAGGTAGCACACCGGCTGGGAGTGAGTTGGGTAGGGGATTGTCCGATCGGGAGGTCAAAGGGAAGGGGAGGGAGGTGGTCACGCCTGAGTTCGGCGGACAGATGAGTCCGGCTGGTGTGGGAAGTGCCAGGACGAGGATAAGTATTGGGTCGAGCTGAGGCTTGTCCATCGCGAAGGAGGTGATCATTTTGCTTGGCGGATGACGTACACTAGTGTTGAATCCCCATCCAAATGTTGATGCGGTAATACCATGCATACACGGCTACCACTTGACTGCATCGTGCGTCACTCCACCTTGCAGTACGTCACCTTCGATCTTCCTAAACCTCGTCCTCAAGAACTCCCATCTTTTCCCCTCATTATCTCCACAAGCATCCCTCACTACTTCCTCAGCCAAACGATCCGCTTCCTCATACCTTCTGCTATCTATCGTCTCTTCCTTATGCAGATGTTGAGCCGGAAGAGTAGGTGACGGCGGAGGTGTAGGCAGACCACCCCAATAGATCACCTCAACCTTCGCCACCCACTCCTTCGTACTCCACCTCATCCCCTCATCAACCCCTTCATCCGCCATCGGCCTCTCAAACCCCTCTTCATCGACCTCTAACTCTTCACGTTGAACTTTGGTGACAGGCTTCATCTGTCCACCACCATTGACACATCCCCCAGGACAAGCCATGACCTCCACGAAATCCAACTTCTTCTCATCCCTCCCAGTAGTCTCAGCATCACTCCCATCCGTTGTAGGGGTGTTGACCTCTCCAGCTCCAGTCCGTGCTTTTCTTCTCCGAGCGGCGATGGCGAGACTAAGCTTATTCCCGCTCTTCCGAGAAGTACCAGTCTCCTTGCCCACTTTCCGCACGAGGTTCTGTAAGTTTCGAAACCCGTAGCATTTCGCACCTTTGAAGATGACTTCGCCAGTCAGAGCGTCTTCGAGGAGGTACTCTACGTTATCGGTCGATCCTCGGATTTCACGGGTGATGATTCTTGTTGGATTAGGATGGGAATCGGCGAGTTGACGAAGGAGAGTCCCCAGGTAACTACCTGAACTTGATCCTTGGTGGGTGAGGAGTTCGGGCCATGGCGAGCCGAACACGGCGTCAACATCGGTATCTGCGGGTATATCCTCGCCTGCCACCGGTGATAACGGATCGAATCCCAGATCCGAGAGTAACAGATCCAATTCGCCAGTCGTCAAAACACAATCAACCTCCCTCGTTGAATAAATCGCTGAATAGAAATCCGACCTCGAAGCCTCAAGTTTCTTATCGTAGCAGGGCATCGCCGTTACATGGTAGATCTCATCCGGTTTGAGACCGACTCTCCCTCCCCACCAAGTCTTAACCAACGCTCCCATGATCCCTTGACTGCTCCGAGCTGCACTCAGGAGGGGCAACATGTCGGCTTGAGCTTTCTCGGCGTAACATACCCATCCTGGACAGGCACTGGCGAGCATCGGCATCGGCATCGGAGCTTTCCCTTCATCCGTGCGTTCGCGGTACTCCACGACAGTCTCCCGAAGAGATATGTGTCGAGCGAAGGTTGTATCCCATACTCTCCATCCACCTTTTTCAGGTCGGGTAAGGAAAGCTCGTATGCGGCGAAGGAGGATATGAAGGGAGATGGGTGGTCGACCTGATGAAGTGCAGTACGAAGCGGATAAGCTGGCTAGTGTCTGTGGCGAGATGGAGAGGATGGGTGTACGAGGTTTGGTGGATGATGAGGGATCGATGGAGGTGTTGGAGGAGATGAAGGAGAGGACTTCATTCTGAGATTGGAGGGTGATGAGGACTGATTCGGTCGAGGTGATGCAGCCACTATCGGTAAGTCAGCACAGAAAGTTCTACGAGTTGAGAAATAGCACAGCACACCTGCAGGCGAGACAGTCATTTAGGTTGATCTCAGCTTTCTCTAAAGCCGTCTTGCCCTGAGCTTCCGAGATCCCCGAGGAAGGTCCAGCTACTGAGGTTGGATAAGTAGAGACTTCGTAGTAATTGTTGTTTGCGTCTGTCTGGATCTCAGTCTTTACGATGAGGAAGCATATGAAACGTCAGCGGGAGGTGGTCTCAACACATTAGGTCGGATACGTACAGGTCCATTGTCAATCTCGTCACCGAGCTTTCTCGCGTTTCGGACAGGGATGATACAGGCTTGAGAAGGGGTAAGGAAATCATCTAGGTCCGTGATAGTCTGTGGTCCGTCAACGGTGCGAAAACGCATTTCGGTGTGGATAGCTCACCAAAGCACCCGAGAAGGTCATCTCCATCAGCAGCGAGCAGATGTGATCCCAAAATGTCCCCAAATCGACCTGATTGAAACTCATTCGTTGGCCACCCGAAAAATCACGACTTCGACCGGCGTCGGCCGATAATAATGATCTCATCGAAAGGTGATCGAGAATTCCACGTCAACCTTTTCCAAGCGCGAATTAATTTTCTCTTCTTTCGTGCCCCACGACGACGAGCGATTGGTCAATAGCCGAGACTTACACCGCCGCTCTTCTCCGACCATTCACGTCGATGCAAGATTTGCATGCTCTACGAGAAGAGTGCCAGCTGTTTGTTTGTTTTCGCGCATCAGATTCACATGACGCCCTGAGCATGCGTCCTCCTCTCGGTCCAAGAGGATTGCTTGCGATTCTCGACCGCTGTCAGTGGGACCCACTTGACTCGCTTGCTCAAGACTGGCTCATGGAAGCCTTTGTCCTACTGTCTGCGCACTTCAGCGTCCCTACTCCTTCTTCTGCGTGGTCTCCCACTCTTTCATCCAATCCGGTTTCGTCTCCTCCAGCTCCTTCCTCAGCCGCACCTCATCCCTCGAAGCTTCCTCCCGGACCTCCGAGATCGACTTCACCGACGTCTTCATCGCAGGTCTCTGATTCAAGTCGATCTGAATGGTCTTGACCATCGATTCTTCGCCTGATTCTGTCTTCTCCGCTTTGTTGTCTATTGCCTGAATTTCGGTCAGATTCTCGCTCTAGCTCAGCGTAGGTCAGACTCACATGTATGAAGCCGAGCTCCGTCTCCGTCGCCAAAGCCCTCTTCAGCCAGTGCACATTCTCCTCCCTCCCACTCCAGCTCTGTATCCGAGGATCCTCCCACTCGATCCCACCTTCCTCCGCCTCAACCTCTAGCATCGGACTCGGCTTGATACTTGTTAAAGAAGTCGGTTCAGGTGACATCCAATACTGGTAAGTCTCGATAACCCTATCTGCTCCAGGTGGGAGTTGGTGTTCCCCGTCAGAAGATGAGGATGAGGAAGAAGGTGATTCGGCCAGTGTCATTGGAAGCAAGAAATGGGCTTCAGGCATGAAAGCGTGCGGGTTGACATAGTAATTCTTCCCCATCTGGCCACTGGACCGATCAGCGGTAATCTCAGATCTATCAAGGCGGAAAGGTCTCACCGTCCGAACATTTCCGGTGGTATGGAACTTGAGATTCGCGTTGACGTCTAGATTTACCAATAAGATACAGGCTACCTTGACTTGAATGAACGACTGACCGAATTCTCATGTGCATCTAGGATTATAGTGATATTCCGCTGCTCGTTCTCGTCTTTGCGAAACTCGAAATTGGCGATATAAATCGGGAACATGATGGGGTAGCAAGCGACCTATCCAGGATTCCCTCAGCGCAGATCGTGGCTCTTTACCATACAACGCACCATGACCTCCTTCCATTTGGACTCCTCGAGCGTCAGACCTTGCCAATCTTTTCTTTTTCCAATGATTGACCGGATCTTCTTGATCGATCCAAGTGGTGAGACGGTAAATGGTATCAGGACGACATCGTAACCCTCCCCAAGTTGGGATAGGTCGGTCAACGGGTCGTATGGGCCGAGAGCTTCGGGTAAGGGCTGAGTAGCGAATGAGAGATATGATAAAGGTGCGAATGGATTTCCTGATGGTACCGCCCATCAGCCCTCAGAAGCATGACAGTGGGCCGACTGACCAGGAACATAACCCCCTTGAACACCTAAAACACCCTTCGATTCCACCTTCTCCCGACTGAAACCATTCATGACCTTCCCCTCGAGCAGGACATCACACCTCCACACAGGATATAGAGCCGCTCTCATGTCTTTTAGCTTGACGTCCTCGCCTACGCCCAATTCTTTCGCAAAGGTCGATATACCGGGTCCGAGGAAACGAAGGGCTGCTGCGTAGATCATGTTGGATAAGCGCACTATATGTGGTCAGCTCCAATAATTTGAGAGAGAGGGGGAAGATGCGGACTTGATGAGACGAGAGCTGCAATGTGTAGTCGTTGGAGGGCATTTTCGGGTTTGATCCGGAAGGGGACGGAGGTGATTTTGAGTGAAGGGGATGCGAGGGCGGAGGATGTAGTTTCGTAGCGAACGAAGTGACGGGGAGGGGTCAAGAGAGGCTTCGAGGAGCAAGAAGGGAGGCATCGAAGTGGTGATCTAGCAGCCATAGTGTATCAGATATCCTCTACAAGCTGGCTCCGAGGCTGGAGAGCGATGCTGATCTTGATCCTTTGGCATACTCCTATCTCCGCCGGAAATGAGATTCGGTTGGGAAAATAGCCGAAGTCGTCTCAAAGTCGAGGTTCTTGCAGTCCTGTTTGACAACGTATCTTTTCCGCACTTTCTCACTGAACGCGCGTATCTTTTTGCTTACTCGCTTTTGGTCGGAGGTACAAGAAGGATGCCGGTCCCGTTTGGTCATGCCCGAGCCATACTCGCATCGGTCCAAACTAGTGCACTTCTCTCCGGCCAATGCGACGTAGCCTCCAGCTCTCTTAGCCGTGGGGATGAAGTCGCGTGGGCTTCGCCTGCTCTGTGGATGAAACTCCAAGCCCAAGCAAATCAGAAACGAAGAAGACGCGAGGGATATGTGGTGGAGACGGAAGATGGAGGAGAACGTATGGGAGTCGCTGTAGAATGGCCGGAGGACAGGCGGTCCGGGAAGGGCAAGGAGAGGAGCTTGGTGGTTTGGGTGAGACAAGTCGAGCAAGAGGTCAGTGACTCTATACTCCGCACCGAGCTTGCTAGATTGCCTGTTGACGATATGCTGCCAGGACTCGTCTACAGATGAAGACGCTGATGAATACCGGCTCGAACTCCCTTCTCACCTCCTTCCAGCCTATACGGCATCGCCTATATCAGCACGAATACATTTCCACGACCCTATCGAGCTATCCCTTGTCATTCTCCAGCCAGTCGTCCCATACGACTCTGTGTCGGATTCAGCCGTGTTCGATGTCGAAGATCTTGACTGTTCCGAGTTCGGATCCGAGTTCGGCTTTGATCATCTACAGAACAGAAAACCAAACGGGACAGCGAACGGTCATCATCCCTCCTCGAAGAAGAGAATCTTCCGCGAAGGCGAGACGACCACTTTCACTTTGCGTCATGGTCACCGCACAGGGAGCGAGCGAGGTTTCAAGGTGCTCATGTTGGAACCTGTGCAGCAGGGTGTAATCACCCCTGCTACGCGAATGATTGTCTCGACAACCCCTCATACCGCGAGTATTGAAGATGGTGCTGAGATCAATGGAGGGATGTCAGCGGACGGAAGCACGCATGTCTCCCTGGCCGATTTCGATGCCGATGCGTTCCTTTCCTCGTCTTTGGCTCTCTCCGTGTCGCACGGGCCACAATCACATTACGGCTCTTCATCCATGAACGGCGACGATCTAGTACACTCAAGATCCTCGGATGGATCGGGATCGCTCACTCCCCGACCCACGGGAACAGTCTCACCTGTCGCTAATATCGATGATGTCTTGGCTGATACCGGAGGTGCGGAAGGTACCAGGTTCATGGCGGTGAAAGCTATGGGTCCGTCAGCGAGTGATGACGAAGGCAGCGAGGTCTGCTGGGTAGGCGTTGCAGGTTTGGGCCGAGCCGGTATCTTTGACGGAGATTGGGCCTTCGTCAAGGCTGCTTCGGCTTCTGACCCATCAACAAGCTCAGGTCGCCTAGTCCGCGTCATCGCTTGGGAACGTCTGAATGATCCTGGCGAAATCCTGCCGGATGCGCCAATAACCATCTCGCCACCACTTCATCGTGCTTTATTCGAAGGTTCCACCAACTCTAACGAAGTCTTCCTCGCGCCTACTCCTTTCGGCGCTCGAGAGCCATCACTACCTAAAGCACGATCCATGACGCTTGCCCGCATAGCGACCGTCGAGGGCGTCGATAAACGATACGAGCGGTCTTGGCTACGTGGAGTCAGAAGAAGCTTCGCCGGTCCATCAAAAGGCAAGGGCAAAGCTGCTGAAGAAGGGAAAAAGCTCGTCCGACGAGGGGATATCATCTCGGTTCCGGTCTGGCAGGAAAAACCTGTGACTGAGGTTGTGTCCAGCTCAAGTTCCGATGAATTCGACTCGGACGAAGGTAGAACGCGTAATCGACATACGCAGAGGACAGCAACCGGTGTAGCGCATTTCATCGTCACCGCATTGTCGTATGAGCCCCTTGTTCCGTTCGAGGAGGATTTCCGGTCTTCAATATCGTCGAAAGCGCGTGCGGGAGAATTAGGATGTTGGGTGGATTTTAATGACAAGGGGAGAACACAAGTGATTCTAAACGGCGTCGAGAGGGTTCGTATCAGAGGGCGGAACGGAGATTGTGCTTGGCATGGGATACGTATGTAGCCGAGGTCCAAGAGCTCGTAGCTGACGTGATCTCAGCGACTGTCCCTCGACCATTTAGTATGACGGCCTCGACAAGACTTCTGCAGCTCCTGACGACTTGCTTTGCACATGCTTCGTCAGCCTACACCGTTCAACTCTCAGTCTTGATCAAAGGAGCAAGAGGTTCGGGCAAATCGTCCATGATACGATCATTAGCGGATGAGATCGGTTTCAATATCGTCATTGTCGAGTGCTATGACCTCATTGGTGATACTGCTGTCCTCACCGAGGGATCTATCAAAGCTCAACTGGACAAGGCGAAGTCTTGCGCTCCTTCGATACTCCTTCTCCACCAAGTCGAAGCCTTATCACGGAAATCGGAATCAACTGATGCTGGTCGAATCCCGCCAATTGTCAAGGTGCTCGAAGACGCGCTGGCGTATCTAAAAGAGGCATCTGGAGAGACCGGATGGCCCTGCGTTATGATAGGGACTACAGCGGACGAGGACGCGGTTCCGCCTCAAGTGCTGGGTTGCTTCAAGCAGGACATCACTCTTCCAGTCAGTCAGCAATGTATACGGGTTTCTCAAGCTCAAGCTGAAACCACTCTAGGCTCCTAATGAGGCTGAACGCCTTTCGATTGCACGTGAAGTCCTGAATGCAGTCCATCTCGCACCAGACGTTTCCCTCAGAGCCATCGCAACCCAAAGCGCAGCTCTGCATGCCGGCGACATTCTCTCACTTTCCTTGCGAGCGCAGGATCTCGCTCTTTCTCGAATCATCTCCGCCACTTCCCGACCGAGGACCGAGATTCGCCAAGCTGGACTCAGCTTGACCGCGGCCGATATTGACGCCGCTCTGGGCGATGCAAGGTCGAGCTACTCGGACAGTATTGGCGCCCCTCGGATCCCCAACGTCAGCTGGGATGATGTCGGTGGTTTGGCGAATGTGAAGAGAGAGATCCTGGATACAGTCCAATCACCGCTAGACAGGCCGGAGCTCTTCGCCGAAGGGCTGAAGAAACGGTCCGGTATCTTGCTTTACGGTCCGCCTGGTACTGGCAAGACCCTCCTTGCGAAAGCTGTCGCCACTTCCTGCTCACTCAACTTCTTCTCAGTCAAAGGTCCGGAACTGCTCAACATGTACATCGGCGAGTCGGAAGCCAATGTTCGTCGGGTCTTTCAGCGTGCTCGGGATGCCCAGCCATGTGTGATCTTCCTGGACGAGCTGGACTCGGTCGCCCCGAAACGAGGTAATCAAGGTGATTCCGGAGGTGTGATGGACCGGATCGTCTCGCAGCTTCTTGCGGAACTTGATGGCATGTCAAGTGGGAAAGGCGAGGATGTGTATGTATTGGGCGCAACTAATCGTCCTGATCTGCTCGATCCCGCTCTCCTTCGACCGGGACGGTTCGATCGGATGCTATACCTATCCGTGGCTACAACTCATGATGCGCAACTAAGCATCTTACAAGCCTTAACACGGAAGTTCCAACTCGATCCCGAGCTCGATCTGGCGGATATCGCGGAACAATGTCCTCTCAACTATACTGGTGCGGACTTCTATGCGCTATGTTCCGACGCGATTTTACGAGCTATGACACGTAAAGCCGAAAACGTGGACCAACGGATCAAAGAGCTCAATGCTACACTTCCGCCACATGCGTTCCCACATCCGCTCACACCGCAGTATTACCTGTCCTCGATGGCAGAACCTGAAGAGATTGAGGTGAGAGTTGGGAAAGAAGACTTCGAGGAAGCTCTGAGCAGACTCGTTCCGAGTGTTAGTCGAGGGGAGATGGAGCATTATGCTAGGGTGCAGAGGGAGTTTAAGGGGTTTGCGATCAATGGGGATGGAGAGGCGGATGGCGATCACGAGGATGAATGAAGGGAGCAGAAGCGATTTGAGCTAGCACGACGGTTTCGATGATGCGAGTAAAGAGAGGTGATAGGCAGGTAGGCGTTTGTGGAGCATGGTGTGAAGTCGGACAGCATAGGAGCGGAGAATACGGAGATTCATAGCCATATCTCCTTTCTCCGGTTCAGCATAATTATCAAAGGCTAATGCCTGGACCTTATAACTTCCACGCCCTACGGCGTGCCTGCGTCTTTCATTCGCCATACTTGCACAAAGTGCTGAAACTCCGACTAATAATATAAAGCTCAGCTTTGACAATGCATTCGGATGACTTCATGTGACCGTTGCCATCATGTATCTCGAATCCGGATTGATTTGGTGACAATCAAAATGCAACGACTGAGATAGCAGAATGGTGTCTTTGAGGGAACGCAAAGCCCGCCCGTCATACTCTAACATCCCTGAAGGCTTGTCAGACCTCTCAGATTCGATTGAAGACGAGGCTGGCAAGGGAACAGGTTCTGGAGCAGGTTCCGGTTCAGGTTCGCCTGCTGGTGGACTGAATGACGAGGAGTTACTCTCTTCTGGAGGATCGAGCGGGTTTCGACCGGATGATGGGGAGGAAGAAGGCAGTAATGACAGAGAACAAGGCGGAGAGGAGGAAGTGACGGATGATGAGGATGAAGAGATGGATCAAGTGGACGAGGAGGAAGAATCCAAGCTTGAACCTCTCACCCCACAAGAGCAGAGATCCTTCCCAGCTCCTCCTGCGTCCAGTAGAAACGACGAACCAGTCAATCAGAAAGGTCCCAATCGACCTCCTGCCAGCCTCGGTCCAAGGAAACATAATATATCCTCCTTCGTTGGCCCGGAGGTGTTGAAACTCCCGGCGCCTTATCGAAACCTGATCAAACAATCCGCTACTAGACTCGCCGTACCGCCTCTCGCTACAGCTCATGCCCAGAAGATCGCATCGAACCGGAAAGAGAAATCTCGAGTTCAAGGTAGTATCGTTTACCCTGATGGACCGGTCACGCCTTTCGGGGTGAGACTCACAGCACCACCGAGTAGGAGAGAGAGGGCTGAGGTGGAAGTTGTGGAGGAACCGGAAGAAGCTGGGGAGAGGAGTGAGAAGAGACGGAGGAGGGCGTATCAGGTTGGGAGGTTTGTTCCGCTCTTATCGCCTTGGGAGGTCTGGGAGGGGGAAGGATGGTGGCCTGAGATGTGGGAGGGAGTTTCGGGTTCTAGTATGGAAGTAGGGACCGGGAATGGCAAAGGGAAGGGCAAGGGGAAGGGAAGGACTGGGTGGAAGATGAGGGATGAGGTTAGGATTAGGTTGGAGGAGGTGGGACGGATGAGGGTGGATGAGGTGGAACTTCTGTCCGAAGCGTGAGTGGAGCTATCCATGACGGATCAATGCCTGCTAACGCTGTCATGGTAGCGGCGCAGAAGTCTTCCTTCCCACTCCAACTGATATCCACGGCAATCCGTGGACAACATGTCATCTCGGACCTCATGACGCTCAACAGCGAGTGGGTCTAAGCATGTTCGACTCGCTCCGTGTGGGTGAGTAAGACCGTACGGCTTAACCGCTTCCCAGCTGACCACATGCTTATCAGATGACTTCAGTACCACTAAACAAGGCTTCATCCTCTCCGCTGGAGGTCCGATATGGGGTCTCGATTGGTGTCCGTACCCGGAGTCCAAAGCTGCGGGTAAGTCTACGTACATCTACGGTATGTGCTGTGACTGAAGGAGATTAGACTTCGAGTTCGCTCAATATCTCGCTGTCTCGCCTCTCCCGCACATCGACACGAACCCCGCTATGGGCGAGAGGTGGCCGAGAGATACGCCAGGCGGGATTCAGGTCTGGTCAATGACACCTCCTTCCGAGGATGAATCGGATCCTGGCGGGATGAGGTGTGAGATGGTACTCTGTGTTGATGGAGGTGCGGCTATGGAGATCAAATGGATGCCGCTTGGTGCGTGGGATGAGGTGAGTTGAGTGGAAAGGTATCGTACGTCCGGCTGAGAATAGTAGTACAGATTGGATGGGCTAGATGCGGCCATACCCAAGCTCGGTATTATTGCCGCGTCCCAGCTTGACGGCTCGGTGTCGTTCTATCCTGTCCCTCATCCGAAGATTCTTCGTCAAATGTTAGCCGAGCGGGTGTTGGACAGCGACAAGCCCTTGTTTGGTGAGCAGGTGCTATCGTCTCGCTCGTACGACTCGCTGATTGGCTGTTTATAGTCCGCTTGCGACACAGCCTGCTGAGCCTTGATATTCCCGATGCCATGTGTACTTGCTTGGACTGGATGACGGGGTCGCGGATCGCTGTTGGATTATCTAATGGTACGTATTGTAAGAGCAGCAAGGAGCGGGACGCTAAAAGATAGTGGGCAGGTCACGGCGTCGTTTGGGATATCGGTGAAGCCCTACGTTCCAGCAGCTCTACGGAAAGTACATCATCTCTTCTCCTCCCTAAAGGGTGCTGAGCGAGATCAGTCTTGCCCTCGCTCTACTTCACCGTTGCGCTCTCATGTATACGCTCCGTTGCGGCCGGACGACTCCCGCCGTCTGATCCCAAGGGTCAACCCCGCTTTGGTGAAGACCCAATCTACCTTGCCTTCGCTTCATATGATGGTTCGACCACAATGGTAGATTTGCGAGATCCGGCCTTCCCAATTGAGCTGAACCGAGCGCGGAGTGAGCAGAACCTCCATCCGGAAGGCAGAGTCTGACTGGACTTAGCGGCAAACATGACTGTGGCCTGGGCATCGCAGACATCCTCACCGTTGTATGCGGATGTCGACTATGGTGCGTCGATGCATAAAGTCAGAGGTGGCGGACTCGGACGAGGTCACCTTCTGGCACCACATCGTGGGTCTGTCTGGGTGAGCGAGGTTCACCTGCGGAAAACGTGTACTGATGGGATCGCTCAGAGCATAGCGACGTCCGACTATCATACTATGACTGTCAGTGGAGGTGGTGACGGCTCTGTCCTTCTTTCGAACTATGGAGTCGGGTTCAGGCGACGACGAAGAACGGTATGCTACGACATCTCCACACTGCTACGCCAGCATTTGAACTAAAGCGCCGATAGCCTTTGCTATATCAGCGACTCTTCGAGATGGACTATGATGTTCATACCGGCGAATACCGTATGGTGGACGACTTCCTCCCTGAGGTCCGCTTTTCCAGTCTTACCTTGCTACTTCACTGATTCCACGACCATGACCAGACAATGACACTAGAGAACGCTGGCAACCGTAATCTCTCCAACAACAGGAAAGCTCCGGACGACCCGTCAATCATCAAGACTGCCAATTGGTCGCCTCATGTCGCGGTGCATCGAGTAGCTTGGCATAATGGCGGGGGAATCGGTAGGGCTGGGATGGTTGCTTCGGGGACTGCGAGTGGTTTGGGTAGGGTGGATATAATCAAGGGGCGATTTGTGGATGGGAAGCACCCTGGCGAGATATTGGATTATTGATCTCCCTAGATTTGTTTTCTCCTTGGCATAAGCATTACTTCAGTCCGAGCTGTGCAATCTTTGGGCATTAGGCTCGTAGCATTGACTCCAATGCTTGAATTTTCCTCGATAAATCACAACACCATTTACACGGCTGCCACTCGGGACGACCTAAAACCCACCGCCTTGAGCCGGATCATCACGGAGCCCCGCTCCAAAGTCTAAGAATGCCATCTCCAGCTCGCGATTTCCTTATAAGCTCGACACCGCTCAACTGCCATAACATGGCACCCCTACTCTTCGCCTGTGGGTCCAATGGCTCAGGTCAAATAGCCATCTCACACACCAACGACGTCCACAACTTCACCCGATGCACCTTCCATCCCTCACTCGACTCCGTCCTACAAGAAGCAAAGATAGTCGACCTAGTCTCAGCATCTACCCATTCCTTACTCCTTCTCAACTATCCTGATACCTCGGACCAAGGGATTAACATTCTCCTTGGCGCCGGGACAAATACACTTGGACAGCTCGGGATTCGATGTGCTCTCTGGGATGAGGTCAAGCCAGAGACGGCTTTCAAACCTGTTGATCTACTTGGACCACTTGGGCTGAGCCATTTAGATTGGGAACCGGTGAAGATCGCTTCGACTTGGACGACTTCTTTCGTGGTGTATAAGCGGATCAAACATATCGATGAGATGAGCTCAAGTAGCAGAGTTGAGCTGGATGTGGATGGTGAGGAGGTGGAGGTGGATTATATGGTCATTGCGAGCGGGTCGAACGATTTTGGCGAGCTCGGCATTCTGCCTGGTAACAGCGGGGAAGTCGATAGATCGAGACCGGTAATGGTTGACCTTGAGTTGGAGAAGGGAAACGAGGTGGAGACGATCAAAGGTGGACAAAGACATTGTCTGGCGGTGATCTCAAGGGGATCTGGGACAGGAAGGGTACAAAGATTGGTTGGATGGGGTGCTTCGAGGAAGGGAGAGCTCGATCTGGACACTGTTCAATGGGGTGCCTCTTCGATAGGGTCTTCGAAGGACGGAGCGAAGGGAAAGGGTAAAGCGGCAGCTCGACCAACCGCCATGGCACCGACCGAACTCGCTATAAACCTACCTGATGACTCTCATATTATCGATCTCGCCCTCGGTGCATCCCATTCGCTAGCTCTCTTGTCAAACGGAGAGGTATCAGCGTGGGGCAACGACTCGAAAGGCCAGATCAATGCTCTTCATCCTCCAGCTGTACGGCAGGTCAAAGGCATCGCGGCGACTTGGTTCGGGACCTACATCCTCAAGGAAGATGGTCATCTATGGTCCCAAGGCTCCAACAACCATTATCAACTTCTCCGATCACATGGATACGAGAACGAGCTTGGGCAAGTACCGGTTGTCAACGGGCAAATCGTCGAGAAGCTTGCTGCGGGATCCGAGCATGTCATCGTGTCTACTACGACAGAAAGCGAACAGGAGATTCGGGTCGGGGGCTGGAACGAACACGGTAATCTCGGACTCAGCGATCAGATGGACAGGGATCTGCTGAGTCTGGTGGACATCGAAAGTCTGGTACGGGACGCTGGGAAGGAGGGGAAAGTTTTGGTGAGAGGGATCTGGGGAGGTTGTGCGGCAACTTGGGTTTGGCTCGATGCTGCTCCACCATAGCCGTCTCCAACTCTCTTACCGAGGGTCTCACGTTTTGGGGTCATACCTTGATGGAGTTTGCGAAATAAGGTTGGATCACGATCACCGCTCGGACATCGACCTCCGTTCCGTTTCTTCCGGCGGATCAAAATCACGCCCGCCTCGTGTTTCCCAGCGTTGATCGATCCCCAAAATAATGTATGTGCATCCTCTTTCTTGCTCTTCCTGATCCTCGTTGACTTCATTCTCCTAGATTGGTCATTCGCCTTGAGGATGCTCTCGACTGCTATATGACAGCTCACACCGCAACAAAGGCCTCTTTGACAACCGGTGCTTGGATCTCAACCTCTCGTAATTCGTTTGCTCTTTCGATACTCACACTCCCTCATTGATGCTGTATCATCCATGAGCGGTAATCGATCGAAAAACCTTCCGATCGCCTCCAGGCAGGAGGCTCTTCCGAACGCAACGTATCGAACACCGCAAATGCGAGTAGAGCCGCCACCGACCGAGGTCTCTTACTCCGATTACTCTCCCTCTCCTTCCGACATCGCTCTTTGGCATGACTTGCTCAACGGCATTCGGGACTGGAAGGAGGATATACCGATCAGAAGCTCGCGGCCGGACATCACTTATGGCCGAGGGGTAGGAGCGGGCAGCGCTCCGTGGCGGAGTAGGGAGATGAGCCGCAAGGGTTCCGACCGCGGAGCAATGCCAACCACGTCCACTCAACGTGCCCCCATGTCAGACAGCCGAACGTCTTCACGAGAGGGTCCGCATGCAAAGGCATGGGGTGAAACCGCTCCGTCGGTATCTCCATTACCTCGTCCGGTACAAATACTTCGCTCCGCCTCGCAAGACCGCTCTCCACCCGTACCCCTACTCGCTCTACCTCCGTCCCCGGCATCATCTACCCCGACCGACGACAAACCATTCCCCCCTCCGATGGCTCGAGATCACCTTCTTCTCCCGCCCGCGCGTCAGAGATCGGTAAAATCCAAGCGCGAGGCGTATCTGGCTTCAGCGCTCGAGTTTCCGCTTGAACTGATAGGACGGGTCGATGATCTACCTACTCCGCCAATTTCTTCGAGGAGTAGCAGTCTCAGCACGGGCAGGTTGAGGAGTTTGCGCGGAAAGCCCGGGACCCGAAACGAGCGACTCGCGAGTGAGGCTTCAAGGTCGCCACCAGCGGAGAATCCGAAATCGGCGTCGGTGCAAACCTTGAGCAGCGCGGGCCATGGTGGTGGTGAAGATAGCGGGCTGAAGGCCAATAGTGGAGTGACGAGGAGACAGACTATGGGCACCGCAGGAACAAATGGGAAGAAGCCCCAGCTGAGCATGAGCAAGGTGTTTCCGAATGCCTTGATGACGCATAAGGATCACCAGGTGATCTCTAAGATCTCATACTGGATTCCACTAATCAGCTCTTCAGTCACCCGCTGCGTCAATCCTTTCGCGACAGCAAAGCATGAATACCGAGGCCATTGCTGTACACAGACAATGTGTGATTACAGCCATGACTCCTCCTCCTGTGCCACCTGAGAGCCAGGATCAGCCACACCAGCGAGACCTTTCGACGACGCAACAATCAGCGCGATCGACAACAACAAGTGGCGCAGCTATTCAACGACCTCTTCCGCCATCTCTGGATTCCGCCTCACCGGCAGAGCATTTTCACTTCTTAGATCACCTGGCTGCACCTCACGACCGGACGCCCGAGGAGCCCGTGGCGTTGGTGAAGCCCTCAGACGCTCCAAACAGTGGACCTCCTGTTGCTCAACAACTACCTATGGGTCTAGAACGCCTTGTTCCTTCGGAAGCTGGCTTACAACATGTACCTGATTCGACGCTGAAGGGCGTAGTAAACTCGCCTCATAGGAGTCTACCAGCTCCTCCAGCCAAGATTCCTTTGCCCGCTCTCCCGCCTCGGTCGACACGGCGTACGATAGACTCGAGAATCTCATCCTCACCGAATGCTACCGAGTCAGTACCGGCTATCACAGTATCAGCCCTTGGAGATTCTCCTCGAAGAGTAGAATCTTTCAACGAAGTCCATCACCCGCGTTCGTCAAATTCTTATCGAGATGAGCGCAATGATCAAGGGGACGAACGAGTATCCTGCGAAGTACCGTCTGGCGGTCGTGACCGACTTCGAGTCTCCCTCCATAGGTTGCGTGATGCTACGGGTCGAAGTCAGAGACGCCACGGGCGGGGCACAATGCAAACGCAAAATGAAGTCTCCCCTCCAACTTTCCCTCCAAAGCCTTCATCCATCACGGACAGTTACCCTAGTCCGAAGACAAGTGTGCGACGGGGACATCAGCCCGCTTCGCCCGCTTCCATACCGGTCGGTCCGCCGAGAGACCCCTGGTACAGTCCGTATAACCCGGGCACCCAGCTGCCCGTCCACGTTCCGGAACCGGGACAGCTGTACTCACTGCCCTTCGTATATCCTCAACCGGCGATGACCATTGGTCCATACCAAGCCTCCCCATACCTTATGCCGCCTCAATCACCTACGCCATTTCCGGGCGGACCACTCAGCGTCGATCCACCTTCCAGTGTCGGCCCACCCTTTGTGACATCTGCTCCACTGCCATTCCAGAGCGGTCATTCACCTTACCCTGAAGTCGCGACTAGAGCTCCTCGTTACTCTATCCCATACGTCAGCCGTCGGGTGAAGCCTTCTACCTGGAACAACTTCTTTCGTCCCGCACGGAACATGAATCAAAATATTGACGGATGGAGACGTGGGGTCTCTCCTGGTCGTTCGCCGAGTATTGTCCCGACAATGACTATGCCCGTCAATTCGAGAAGGATCAGTCCTAACCGTATGGGTATGCTTGGAGCACCTCCCAGTTATAGAAGTGTTCCAAGCATTTGGGATCGGCTCTTCGTGAAACACAATCACCGAGAGCGTCAATTCCCGGATATCTCTTCGCCTTTCCCAGCCGATCCAACAAGTTTCCGATGTACTATGGATAGCGAGCTCGATTACACTGATCGCAATACCAGACCTTCGAACAGGCTCTTCGGAGCTCGTCAACCTCCGCTGGCAGAAGTTCGTCGTCAGAGGGATCGAGACAATCAACGATTACGCGAGAAGGAGGAAAGACGAAAGCGGAAGGCTACCAGGCGGGATGAACGTGAGGCGAGACGATCGGATCGGAAGGAAGTTGGTCAATCTGGCAAAGTCGCGGGGAGACAGCAGAGTAATCGTAGTCCGAGGATGGGAGAACAGGGGAATCAGCCGACGGTCAGGAAATGGCTTGCAAAGCTTGCTCTTGGTCGTTCAAAGTATGCGAGATAGGAGTGCATGGTATGCTTAGTACCTTGATCAAATGACAAAGCCAGACATTGAGTACATTCCGTCCGCAGTACACATCTATGCAACTTGAGTCTCGTTCCCATCCCCTGCACAATGATGCCAGTGCATTTCCTGGCGGCAGATCCCATCTGGAGAGAGATGGACGACGGAACGACAGCGACAGAGCTACGAAAAAGGGACTCAAGAGATGCTTAGAAGTCGCCATGCTCGGAATATGTGGTATGACGGTGAACGTGACGTGATGCGTGCATGCAATGGGGTATAGGATTGTCACCAACAGTGTCCGTCGTAAATGCGCGCCACCCAAACGCGGCTTCCCTCCTCCTACAAAAGACTACTCTTCCTCGCTCTCCCCCTCCGGACTTCTCTAGTCTATCCCCAACCCCGACAGCCCGATCATCGGTCTGACATCATAGCAGCCGTAATCCAAACACGACTACTCCAATGATCGAACTCCCCAATGCACCGGCTAATACTGTTTCTCGAGCGAGACCGGGTCGTGCTGGTGCAGCCGATGATCGTCGAAAAGGGTTGATGGATGATGTCGATCGTTTCCGAGTTTGCGTTTGTCCAGATGCCTAATCAGTATTCATAAGTTTGTATTCACCACAGTGTACGGATGTCGTACGTTGACGCCGGTGAGGATTTGGGTTGGGAGCATGTTTGGCGGTTTGGCGGTGAGGTACATCTAGCACGGTCATGTCAACCTGAGCGCTTGCGGTTCTCCTCCCAGCGCCGATCGATCCGACCCAACGGATGATCTCTCGGGCAGGAATCCGCATCAACTCACAGGAGGCATCTTTGCGCCATCAAATCGATTCAGATTAAGCACATAATTGGCCGTTTGTTGGTCGATGACTATTCCCCAATCTGCGTAGAGGGTCTACCGAAAACCATCAGTCTGGTCAAAGACAGCTTGCAGATACGAGGTAAAGGCCATGTGAGAACGAAACAATTTGGAAACTGAAGACAGCTTGCTATGTGCCTCCGCACCTGGTGAAGGAAAAGAGACTGTGCTGACCTGTTGATCATAATATGTGATGATGTTCGTCACAGCCGCACAAGGATCCTGCACCTGAATCCTTCCATCCGATCCGAAAGGATGAAGCGTGATCGAACCATTATCGTTCAGCCCGTATGTCCCATGTTGCCAGAAGATGGTAGCCTGGATACAGGATGGGTTCGAGGCGTTGGCGGTGTATCGATATTGTGCTTCTTCAAAGAAGCCGGTGTCGGTGCTGAGGGTAAGGGATTAGCTTACGCTATGTAACGAAAGGAGGGATGGACGTACAAGGAGTATGAGATGCCGGTATTGTTGGGGTACGTGAATTTCATCTCGGCTGGTATGCAGAATTCCTGGGTAGAGTCAAGTCAGCTCGGCGTTTGTACGTGACAAATGAAGGAGGAGCCGCTGGCGACGATAGGCTGGCATCGATGCAAGGGCCACAGCGGACGCGGGGACCGAGCCAGTTCCCGAGCTGCTACCCTCTTCATCCATCCGCCCGCCTCACCATGATTGAACGGGGGAAGATCCTGAGCAGAGATACTCACCCCTCCAGTAGAAACCGCAGCATTCGAACTCCATGTCCCTTCGAGGTCTGTAACATTGTTCGCAGCGGACAGGTCCCCTTGTCCTCGAACTGTGGGAGCGAGAAGGGCCAATGTGATGGCTAAGGCGGCGTGGAGCATGTCGAGGGAGCGGAGGGAACGGAAGAAAGTGTGAAGATGTCGGGTGAATTAGCTCAGGAAAGTTGGATCGGATGGGAGGATTATTGCGTGTTGAAAGGAGTTGAAGGGTTGATGCGGAACAAAGAGGTGGCAATGCTAGATCGACGCGGCTGGTCCCGCGTTTTTACACCGTCAATTCGTCAATGGTAAAGGAAGATGCGAAGGTTCGGCAGTAGCTGGATCGGGTGTGAAAGAGGAGGTCAAGTGGAGAAAGGAGTAAATGAGGATTAATTTGACGACAATCAGCTATGACGAAAGGTCAAGGAGCACAGCCCTTGTTGGTCTCTGCACCACCACAAAGCCGGGCGGGGCCAGCCAAAACATACAGCTTCAGGGAAAAAAACAAAGCAAGTGTGGCAATTTTTCCCTGGGGGCGACTTAGGGGACGCCGAAAAGCCGAGTAATGTTTTGGGTATGTGGCATAAACATTTCCCCCCTGACGATTTTTAGAGAATTACGAGACTCCCTAATCCTGCTCCTGTAATTACAGCTACTGTAATCCCCACTAGCATCCCTCTCGACCCTTGCATACCCACCATTCTCGATCTCACACCCCAGCTTGAACCATTCCCACCAGTCGAGTTGGTCTCGTTACCCGTCGTCAATCCATCCCCGGATGTATTCCCACTTCGATTTCCAGCACCAGTCCCGGAAGCACCGGTGAGACCCGTACCACCTGCTTTAGCACTTCCCGTCGACGTTCCACCGAGCGATAGACCGGCTCCTCCGATTGCAGAACCCGGGATCGTCAATCCTATTCCAGTGCCGCTTGCAGAACTGTTCGATTTCCCTCCAGCTCCTGCTGCTCCTGCTGCTCCGCCTGCTGACCCGCTTGCATCTCCCGCAGATCCCGTTGGTCCGGCCCCACCTCCACCGACTACAGATGGCGTCCAGGTAGCGAAGCAGCACTGACCGCCGCTCGTCATGGTCCCTCCGTCTCGTCGGTTGAGGGTGACATCTCCTCCAGATCCGCTTCCACTCGAGTTATCGCTACCACCACTACTGCCTTCCCCGCTACCACCGCTGTCACCGCTGCCTCCTCCACTAGTACTGCTGGACCCCGTGGGCACAGCAGCCCCACCACTTCCTGATGCTACAACAGCACCACTCGCCCCACCTCCTGCTGCTGCTCCACTCGCCCCACCTGTACCAGCCGCTCCAGCTGAGCCCGCAGCTCCCATTGAGTCGGAAGTACCTGGCGAACCTGCCAGAGCTCCCGCGGGGGTGGGGTTCGTGATCCCGACCTGCTGTGTGCCTCCCGATGCCATTGATGTAGAACCCGCCACTGATCCACGGCCTGCTCCTCCCCCGCTAGGTACTGATCCTCCACCAGAAGCCGTACCGGACCCACTGGAGCCGGCAGCACCTCCAGAACAAGGCGTACAGGTATTGACAGCGACCCAAGATGTCGATGTGCCACCACCACCTGGAGTCAAGCTTCCTCCTCCCGCTGGAGCTGTTCCCGATGCGCCTGCACTCGCTCCCGGAGCTGCTGTTGGCCCAGCACCGCCTATGGCTACTGCTGACCCGCTACCTCCCCAGGAGTACAAAGGTGGAGATGATTGACCATTGCTTGCGCTACCTCCTGATTGGCAGTTTGATGAGCTCGGAGCGGTTGGCGTAGGCGTAGTCCCTGAACGCTGAGAATCGGGTGAGTCGACGTCGTTCCAGTACTGAACAGAAACCGAAAGCGTACCTGAGTAAAGGTCGTTCCGTCCACCACACCAGGCGGGTCCCCATCATCCGATTGACAGTCTTGCCAAGTGCTATCGGGTCCAACAGCTCCACCAGTATAGAACCAGCAACCCATCTGATCAAAGTCCGTCGGGCAAAACCTGTTCGCCATCTCGTCAGCATCAACCCGAGCCGATCGGTGGAGGCGGTAACTCACGAAGCATCACCCGTACAAGCTCGCAAGCAGAAAGTCGTAGCCGAGATCATAGTCTATCGCCATTAGCACCACCCACTACCAGCTGCCCGAATAAGAGGAAGAGCGGTGGGACTCACGACCCAACTCGAAGCAGCTTGATTATCATCCGAGACAAACATCTGAGCTCCATTAGGCGTATTTGTCCCCGAATCAAGCTGTCCACCCTCATCACCAGGAGCGATATTGATCTTTGTGAAATCTCCACTAAAAAGGTCATTATCAGTATCAGCTAAATCCGACCCCGACTTCACCGATACAGAACGAGCAATGAGGGGAGAGAAGAGGGGGGGGGACCTTGGACGTCGGACGTACTTTCCAGAGACTTGAACGTAGTTTTGGGCCTTTACGTATGTGACTCCATGTAATGTCCCATCGGGGATGAGTCTTGTTCCATGTCCAGCCTGTGAACACCATGAGACGACATCAAGCCCGCTCGACTCGATTTGGCTGAAAGGTGAGGCTGGACCGTAGATGCAGAAATCAGTGTGAGAGACCAAGTAGAGTGCGTTGTTTGTCGAATCTTGGGACTGAGATGGATATCAGCATGAGGGTGGTCGACTGCGGGTGGCGTCCAAGATGAACAGGGAGGATAGGAGGATAGGAAGACGGCAGGTGGACTGGATGGGAAGGAACGTACATCGCCTCCAGTGGTCAGGTTTGCTAGGCGGTAGTATTCATCTCGTCGGAGGGAGGGGATGTATTGCGATGAGGCGGGAGCGAGGAGGCCGGGGAGGATGATGAGAGGGAGGATTTGGCGCCAGCGCGGGTATGAGGGAGGCATGCTGTAGATGTCGAATAGAAGAGTACCCGGCTTCACTCAGACAAGAGGGCCAGTCCGAGTACGACTTGCAAGGAAGATTGAGGGCTTCACGCTTGTTTATGTGACGCAGGTATGCTCGGAAAGCTCGACAGGGTATATAATCTCGACGGTCTCGTCAGTAAGAAGACGAAAAGAGATCGGCGGGTATGCTCTCACAACCCCAACAAGTCAGAGCCCCAGCCTGAAACCCATCAGGTGCTGAGTCCTTTATCGCTTGTTTCAGGGGTTTGACCGGGATAAAGGAAGGACTATTGACTTGAGTTGGATCAGCGGAGATGCCAGGTAAGGGTAAGCTCGGATCGCCAGCAGGAGCTGACAAGCTGCAAAGGGGTTTCACTATTAGCGGAGGGGAGGTGGCAATCAGTCAGGCCCGATGTAGTCTGATCTGCATCACTTCTCAGCATATCGATACGACGTCGATACTGCTTGCTTCGTCCTTCCTCTCTGCAACTCCCTTCTCTGTCACCACACAGCCTATCATTCTGTCAGCCTGTTGTAACGAAGGCATTGGAGGAAATGTCTGGAGAGCCACTTACTGATTAGCTCCGCTGGCGTCACGTCGAAGCTGGGATTGTAAACCCCTTGCCACACCTCCTTCCCCTCACCAACTCCTTCAGGTGTGATCCGCACCACAGCCAGCTCCCCAGTTTCGACGTTTCTACCTCGAACCTGTATCGCTTCTATAGGTGGGCGGTGCTCAATGTGGATCCTGAACCCTGATCAGCTTCATCTCGTTCGAATGAAGATGTACCTACTCCGCACCGCTGGAAAGGGAAAGGTCCACCGTCGTCACGGGCGCGACGACCATGAAAGGTATATTGTGTCGTTGGGCCAGAACAGCAGCTTGGTAGGTCCCGACCTATGAGGGAGATCAGCTATTACTGGGGAAAAGAAGCGAAGACGCACTTTGTTCGCTGTATCACCGTTCTTCACCACACGATCTGCCCCGACGATGACGCCATCGATATCGTGATGCTGGAAGAGAGAGCCGAGCATAGTATCGCCTGCTCATTATTGGCTACAACTCAGAATGCCTTGGAGAAATATCGTACAGATCATGCAAGAAGGTATTTCAAGGGTTGTGAGCTCCAGTGAAGTCAATCTCGAGCCTGTAAGAAGGTAAGTCTCGGGAGCATTTCTGTGGATGAAGACGTACCCTGGTGATAAGGTGTGGTTTGAGCGTAGTATGCCCTCTCTAGTCGATCATCCTCAAACAATGCAGTAATGACCCCGATAGCCGTCCCATACCCCTGCTTCCATCAGAATCTACCTACTTAGTCGAGCTCGACCTGCTCACCGACGTGGCCAAACTCCCCGTATTACACACCGTCACCACCTTTAATCCCTTCCCCACACTCCCATGTCCATTCACATGTCCATTCGTCTTTCCCCCACGTCTCTTCTTCCACAACCATTCTGCACCCAACCGTCCCATCTTCATATTCCGCTTCAGATCCTCCTCATGGACAGCCCCGCAGACCCTCTTCACTTCCACCACCAATCCCTGTGCTTCATCCTCCCCGCCGGTCGCTCTAGACGAAGAGGAGAGGAGGGAACGGATCCGATCCATCGCTTCGCCCAGGTTGACAGCTGTCGGACGGGACGATTGAAGGTGGTCGAGGATGGGTTTGATGTGGTTTGATACTGCTTGGGTGTCGGCAAAATGGGGAAGGGAGGTTGATGAGAGGTGAGAGCGGAGGGAGAGAGCTGCAAGAGAGGCTATGGCTGGTGCACCGCGGATCTAAGTGGACTGTTAATTACGAGCTAATGAAAATAGGGAGGTTTGACATACCTTCATGGATTTGATCGCATCGTACGCTTCGTCGGGAGTTGAGATCTTCAGCCATCTTACATCATGTCTAATGAGAACATCAGCCACTATTATCACCGGTTGCTCGTACAACCACGAGCAACCACGAAGGAGGGAAGTTAGACTAACGGTAAGAGTAGCTGATCCACAATCTCTACCTGCCCAGAATCATCTATCCGGATCGAGGTCATCATATCCGGTAAAGGCCTCTTTTCGGAAGGCGCTTGGGCGACCATCTTGTACTGTTGACTCGTGGAGTATCGCAATGACAGAAGTTGGAATGATGCGAAACGAAAGGCAAAACCAAGAGATACACAATCCAGGCACAACTATTTATGATGATTTGGTGGCGAAAAGAAAGGGTGTGGGAGTGATCTATATCAAATCGCAAATATGGAGGTGTAATGTGGTGCAACGGGAAATTCATGAGAGCACTCTTGTTGATCCTGGGGATAATCTCTCCATCTCAGCCTGGACTTCATCCCAAAACCACTCGACACGCTTTCATCCCTGTCGCCGAGTGGATCCAACGACTCATCGAGAAGCCAGGCATACAGTCATGCCAATACTGGTCAGGGATACCGTCAGTACTGGAGACAATATGCTAGAGTGAAATATGCCTCGTGGCTCTCCTTGGCATTCAGCATCGCCCCAGACAGGTTCCGTGCTCCAGCATCCGTAGAACGAGCCATCAAGGCGAACGAGATGGCGAACCGTATCGAGCTCAAGCTGAGGGAGATCTCACTATTCCGGAAGAGGCTGGATTTGCATAAACCAGGATTGACGGAGACGACGATCACATCAGGCAATGAAGGGATAAAGTGACGGAGTGCCATCTGTAATAATAACTTCATGAAGGAATCAGCTTATCGAGGCCGCTAGGAGGCATATAAAGCGGTCGTACGTACCTTTGACTGATAGTACCGCTGTCCACCATGGTACAACTTCTCATCGTCGAAAATCTCAATGATACTTTGTCCCGTCATGCAATGCTTGATCTATATTCTGCTCCAGCATGTACGGCGGATGACGTGATGATGACACGTGGGTCTGGCGAGCGGGTGAGAAGAGGATGGAGCAGGAGTGTCAGGAGTATTGGGGAAAGCACGTTGATCTGAAGTCTGAATACGGATTAACTGGGATTTCGCACGTCTGCTCATGGCCGTCCTGTGTACGTTTGAGCGGGCTGTCCGACCCTTGTGGATCTACGCTTGGGCCAATCAGCCCTCAAACACAGCTTCAGGTCGGGATCAAACCTACTCACCCAGCATTATTGAACAAGACGTCCACTTTGTCCAGCTCCTTCTCCGCTGTTCTGGGGAAGTCCTTGAATTTCTCAGTCTGGCCTAGATCAAGCTCCCACACGTCCATGACTGTTCCAGGGTACGCCTTGAGAATCTCCTCCATCGCTGCTCTTCCCCCCGGTAGCGATCGGACAGCAAGGATGAGCTTTCCCGGCGACATCTCTGCGAGCTTTTTCATAATGCCAGACCAATTCCTGCGAAGTTTTTAGCCTTATGTAGCTGGCTCATCGTGATGGACGTACCGCTGTTCGCGCCTGTCACGATGACGGTCTTGTCCTGCAATTGTTTGCCTGAATGAGGCTCGGGTAAATGTGTCCATTGTGAGAGGAAAAGATTGAATGCTGCTACGGACATATCACTCGGCCTGAGATTGAGACGTTGATGCCAGGTGGTCAACGCCTATCCCACCGAAACATAGTGCATCATACAATTGAAGACGGTAACGGAGACGTCAGGAAATGACGTGTGTTTCTCGTAGGAGGACGTATCACCTTCTCGCATTCATCCACTTCGTTCCCCATCACCTATTATAACCATCATTCTGCTGCTCAGCGCCTCATACTCATTCATTTCGCCTGCCACCATCTTCATCACCGCCTGCGGGTTTTCGGTTGACGATTTTTCCCACTGTGTTTGCATCAAAGAATTTTCCTCCCGCTTTGTAGTATATACTTGTGTTTTGTGCTCCTAACGAGCGCCTTTATGGCCTCGAAGAGCAGCCTAGCTGTATGCATTGCCCGTCGCCATGATGTGAGGAAGATGCTCTGCTCCCGTTCAGAAGCGCTGACTGTCGGGCGGAAGCGATATTGAACCGGACTATTGCACTCCGATGTACCTTACAGACTTCATCGGTGTCTCAAGAACGCCAAAGATACTCGTAGGGTTTTTCCCTTCACTGGCGAATGCTCCGATTGTTCCTGGATGTTCGGGAACCAGGATCGGGATGTACCTGAGATGGCCTCTTTTCGAACCGGGACTAACCCTAACCGCCGGTGACATCGGAGAGAGACAGGTAGAAGGGTTTGGAACGGATTTTGCTCCTTTACCGAGCGAAAAGGAATGGGATGCGCAATGGTATTGTTTCACGATCTGCGACGTGAAGACGGTGGTGATGAACAAACCCCGTGCACCGGGGGTTTTCCCTGAGAGACTCCTGTCCCGTGTACGTATCTTAAAATTACATCAGGTCAGGTACGCGGTTCTTTTCCTCGAGACTTCCTTTCCGCCGAAGCTTGAGGTTCCTGTCGTGTAAGCGAAGCATCACTGCTCAACCCAAAGTGACAGAGGAGACGTATACTCAGGTGCGGAAGTGTTCGCTGCAAATTCTCCTCAGATCTAGATGGTTACACTTCTCGGCAAGGATGAACCTATCTTCCCGCTTTTTTACTTAGAGTTCGTTGTTCGATAGGCACCTTGTTACCCCTTCTTCGGGCGGATGAAAAAACCTTATCTGACCCAGATGGGATCTGAGATTCCAGCCGATTTGGGCCGAGGTACGAATTATCCGAACCGGAGGAAATTGGACCGGAGTGGAGTCAGATTCCGATAAACCACGGCATGCCCCACCATCTTTAGGCGCTCTCGGCTTCTCCGGGAATGGCTTGTGAGATGGTATCCCATAAAAGTGCGTCATACCTCAAGCATATCCTGATCCCGGTGTCGTTCCCTAGAAAGAACGCATCCAGGAATCAGAAATAGTAACAAGAAGTCGCCTTTCAGGACCGTCCAAGATTCTTCTAAAGACTCTTCTTACGCATTATTCCCCTTATTTTTGTAATTGTCCCTCAACAATCCCGAACTTTTCCTCAGGGTCCTTAGCTCTGATTACCGAGGAACGATCAGATAAAAGGCGGCTTCTCCCACAAAGGGGTCCAAACAAGTTCTAGTGTCCAAGGCAACACTACTTTCCTCCACCTCATCTATTTTTTCTCTCTCACCTTTTCCGGTGTCGGGATCTTGAAAGGAGGAATGCGTAGGGAATCATCGGAAGCAAATTTTGAGGTGGGGGTTTGGCAGCACAGAGCAACGATCATCCTCGATCATCCTCGGGCGTATATTTTGGGTGTGTTTCTCCGAAAGGTTCCCAGCGGTGGACCAAAAGGGTCTGTATCCTCGCTACCAATTCAACAAGCATACTTCACCCTCCATTATCGACAAGAAGTCTTATAAACCAGCTGGACTTGCTCCCGCCTTAGAAGTCACCAAGCGTTGACTGAGGCGGCGTCCTCCGGTAGGTCTTTGCTATCGATCACCGCTTGATGGAATGTGTCTCACTGATGCGTCCTAAGCTCGGGAAGGCTTGAGGGTCATTTCGCTGGGTTTTAGCCACATTGCCGTCGAAAAGGAAGCCTTTGCACGAGGTAAGTCGGTGGAGTCGTCTGCAATGGGGATGCGTCTGTGATCGTCTGTAGCGATCTGAGCTATAAGTGACCGTTCGGGCTGATGGGGAACATCCTAGCCAGAATCTAGCCCAAGACTTACCGACCGACGGAGAGGGATCCTGCCGATCTATTCGGTTCATGTCGAAAGGATAGGTCGGAGTTCGTCAGGATCCTTTGGCGTCTTTGCCGATGGGGGACAACAAGAGCGATCTCGGTGAAAGCAGCTCCAAACGTCGGCTATCGTTAGGGGGGGATGAAAGCGGAAGCCCGGACAAGAGGAACAGGGGACGACGTGATCAAGCCAACGTACTGACCATGCTGGCAAGGGGCGGTATGCACCTCCTACCAGATGTACCGCCGGTCGCGCCCAAAGCGGAAGCCGGATCCGATGTGGAGATGCGGGAGAGTCAACAAACACCACTCAGCGAGGAATCCCGTCTCCAACGACCTTCCACCGCGTCGACCTCATCCCACTCACCTTCCAGCAAGTTCGAGCGCTCAGAATCGGAAGCATCATCTCGCGCCACCCATCCGTCCCGACCAGTCATCGCCGCGAATGCGCCTCGACATGGGAACCCGACTTGGCGAATGGCTGAGAGTCATCGACAGGCTTCAGCCGAGGCATCAACCTCGCCTTCTTCTCGCTCCACGACTCGCCATCACCCTTATCACCCTAGCGCGCCTTCGTCATCCCGCATCACATCTCCTCCCCCTTCTTTCAATCTTTCTTCAGGTCAACCACTTGTCAATCCTCCTCTCAAGACTCAAGCAGCTTTCGTCGGCAAGCTCTACGCCATGCTCGAAGATGAGGAGATAGCGAAAAGCAACCTCATTCACTGGTCCGCCGATGGCTCCATCTTCACATGCCCCAATCCGACCGAGCTCGCCAAGTAAGTCTTTATCCGGACAAAATACCATGATAACGTGCGACAGAGTCGTCCTCCCCAGATTCTTCAAGCACAACAACTGGCAGAGCTTTGTTCGCCAGCTAAACATGTACTCGTAAATGACATCCGTATGAGCAAAGGGTTCTAAAGCTGATCATCACCATAGTTTCAACAAGGTTAGTAGAGCCTTGCTTTGGCCAAGCTTTGTCCGGGTCTTGACCTGATGCGAAATAGGTCAACGACCTTTTTGCCACCTCGAGCGATCCGCAAGCATGGGAGTTTCGCCACCCTCTTTTCCGTCGAGGCGAACCACAGCTACTCGCGAGCATCAAGCGCAAAATGACCCGTCCAAGCCATCAAGAGAGTCTCTCCCTCGCTTCTCCCACCGATGACGATGCCCCGAAGGCCGGTTGGATGCGCGAGTCCGGACGGCCGTCCCTTCGAGTCAATTCGCCACCGCGAGAAACTCGACCACTTCGATCGGAAGTACATGGGTACAACCTGCAAACTGGAGAGGCGATATATCCGCGGCAAAGCAGGGAAGGAGGACGTGGCTGGTCTTGGGAGAGCGCTCGAGGTACTTCGACCGGGACTCCGACTGGTCCACTACCACCCATCGACGCGTCGGGACCGAGATATCTTCCGGATCCGAGCCATCCGAACCATCCTTCCTTGGCCATCCGGTTTGGCGGGAGTTCCAGCGTTCTCGAGTCGACTTACTATCCTCAAACTCCACGAAGCTCTATTGTCGACGCATTAGCGGAACAAGTTGGCGCGCTGGAAGATCGCGTCAGACGGTTGATGGATGCGCTGACTGCCGAGCGGATTGCAAATGTACGAGGCAGCCTCGAGTTCACCTCGCATCTCTTGCAAATGACTGGATGGGCGAGTGGTCAACGGCGTAGGTCGTAAATCAGAAGTGGTTGAATCAGCTCACGCGAGTGTAGCTCCCTCTTCAACAGACGTTGGTGCACTTCAAGAAGAGTTGAGCCGGTCTAGATCTGAGCTGAGGCAGAAGTACGAGACGTTGATGGTTTCGGACGAGTTGGCATCCCTAGCAGCAGGCGGAGTGTCACCTACGCAAAGTCAGCATATGTACATAAGTAGTCAGACGACCATGCTGAGACAAGTCTTCAGCTCAAACACCCAACTTCTCGACATCTGGCCAATCACAAAGCCTACTCTCGCCACTACCTCGCTTACGCCGCCCACCGTCATCCGATACTCGCTTGTCGGAAAATCTACCACTTCGGATCTCGCCCTTGAACCGCTCTGTTGACACGCCGCTCCCAAGCACTCGGCCATCAATATCGTTGAAATCTTCATCTGCACGTCAAATCCTACCCCCTATATCGCTTCGACAACCTTTGGAGCATGATGCAAAAGTGGCAGATCGGGAGGAAGGATGGGAGGAGGCTAAACCTGTGACGGGGCTTCGGGATCTGCTTAATTAGGGCAGGTGTGTCAATGTCAATCTTTTGAGGAAGGAGGGATGTGATCTATCACCAGTATTTACCGGAAGGAGTCGTCGGGCACTGGGAGCATTATGAGGCATGACAGCTGCGTTGAGCGAATCTGTGGATAAGGTCGAGATGGTTTTGCTGTGTCGTCTGAGCGTCTACTCTTGCTGCACGATGGCCGATGCAAGTTAAGAAGATGGTCACAGACTGAAGTCGTCATCGTAAATTGATCGTGATATCGTAACATATGCCCAAAGCTACTCTCAAGTTGAGTCCTCATCTCGCAGCCAACTTCCCAACCAACCAATCCATCCCCTCAAACAAGCCTAATCCCGTCAAAGCGCTACATCCCATAATCTGCCATTCTCTCTCCCTCAGATCCGTCAGTCCCAAAGCTTCCGACACTTGAGCGGGTGTCAGTCGTCCCTGTGCAGCTGGGAGATCCTGTTTATTCGCCAGTACCAGTAGGAGGGAAGTCCTCAATTCCTGTCGCCAATTCCACTCAATCAGCCAGAGATCGACAACAAAACAAATCTTTCGCGAGAACAAATCTCGGTAGATTCTCTCGAAACTCGATCAACGTGACTCACCTCATCCGTGACGAACTTCTGTAATTCCGCCTTAGCCAGAGGTAATCTCCCAACATCACTCGAATCGATCACCAGTATTATCGCAGCGGTTCCGATGAAGTATTGTGACCAACTCGCTCGGAGGTTCGTTTGACCACCTATATCGATGAGACCGAATCGGACGCCTTTGTAGTCGTAGATCTCGTGGTTGGAACCGACTGTTGGGGCTGAGGCTACGATGGAACCCATGGTGATTCGGTAGAGGATCGTGGACTGGGCGTCTAGTGTAAGTCTGCTTCAACCCTGTAGCGAATAGCCGAGGGAAGGCTGGTGGTGGATGGAACAATGTCAGAAGAAGGGGCAGGAAGTACCCACTTTGCCAGCGTTGTCGAGACCGAGGATGAGGACTTTCGTCTCTTTCCGCATGAAGAGTTGAGCCCATAATGTCGAGAATGTGACTATCTCACCTCATATCAGCGGAAGCTCGAGTCCTGTTCTGCGTTTCAAAGACCCGTGACTTACCTCCCATACTATCTATCTTGCCATGGGATGATCTTTTGGCACATAAGTGATGGTCTTGTGACGCTCAGAGAACATCTTGTTGATGGTCAACTTGACCAGTCCTCCTCAGCTGGTGCCAACCTTCGGACTTACAAAAATGCCGGATGGACTCAGCCATTTACGAGCCTTGTCACCGGAATCAAATAGCCCCCCTTACGAGTACTGTTTGTATGATACCTATCCATCGATTACGGATACCTGTTCAACTCCTTCTTCGTTCGAGGCGAGCCATTATGGAGACTTTACACATGGCCGTGGAGGCTCCGAGCCATAACTCGGCACCGATGACGATCGCTTCTCGCGCGCCGAGAGTCGCGTCGGATAGCGATGAGGATATGCGGCTTGCCCGGAAGGTCAATGGGAATGACAATGGCAATGGAAAACGAGCGGGGAGTAGCTCGAGTAGTGGGGCCGAGAGACCGCTGGTAAGTTAGAGCTGCATGCTCCGTGTAGCTCCTGAATCTGTCGTGGGAATGCAAGATCTAGCTCGGCTGATGTAAATGCTAGAGTAAGAAACCTAGGGTGTCGAATGGGGCTGGAGCTGTCAAGCGGAGACGAGTTGTGGCTAGCGACAGCGAGAGTGGAGCTGGACCTTCGTCCCCTCCTGTCGTGAAGAAGGAGCCCATACCGATGGTCAGTAGTAAGGCTCTCTGATCCAGCACTTTCGCATTCCAAGGGAGAATCTTCTAACAGCTCACATAGCCTCGAATCAACGGATCATCGAAAGCGAAACCTACTCCTGTATCCGAACTAGACTCTTCCGAGGACGGGAGACCACTCGCGAGGAAGGCGAATGGCACGGCGAAGCCGAAAGTGAGACCTGAGCCGAAGGAGGAGAGCGAGAACGATTCGTCTGCTTCAGATTCTGAGGTGTCGTCAGAAGAGGAGAAGCAGCTGGCTAAGGTGAAAAAGCCGAAGCAGAAACAACGGAAGAGCTTGACAGCGGAGCCGGCGAAGAAGGTCAAGGCGGACCCTGTTAGTGAGGAGGACGAGATACCGCTTGCGAAGAAGGCGACGAAAGGGAGGGTAAAGGCGGAGAAGGATGTAAAGGTGAAAACGGAGGAGAAGAACGTGAAGAAGGAGAGGAAGGCTAAGGAGTTAGTTGCTTTCTGCACGAGAACGGAACGTAGCTCATGGTCGCCCTCGCTTTTAGAGTTGAAGACGAAGAGGAGAAGGTGAGTAGCGAGAGCAGGTCGCGTTATGAGCGCTGATAGGCTCGTTAGTATAAATGGTGGGAAGCAGATGCTCAGGGGGATGGATCTGTCAAATGGACGAGTTTCGAACATCATGGTGTTCTATTTCCCCCGCCTTATATACCATTGCCTAAGGGTGTCAAAATGAAGTACGACGGTGAGCGCTCCGTCCTGTTGGCTGCTGGAAAAAGCTGACCTTCGGTTGTTCTCGTCATTAGGCTTACCATTGACCTTGCCTCCTGAATCTGAAGAAGTCGCCGGCTTCTTCGGAGCTATGTTGGAAACGGATCACGCACGGGACGCTACTTTCCGCGAGAACTTCTTCCGGGATTTCAAGAAGGTTCTGGACGATCATCCACCAGTCAGCCCTTCGTTTATGGCTGTTGGGGTTTGCTGATAATATCCGTAGAAAGAGAACGTCAAAGTCAAAGATTTCGGAAAGTGTGATTTTAAGCCGATGCTGGAGCATTTCGAAAAGCAAAAGGAGATCAAGAAGGCGATGACGAAGGAGGAAAAGAAGCAGTCTGTGGCTTCGAAGGTGCAGGCGATGGACACTGATGTAGGTATCTTCACAGGATCAAAGAGGACAAAGAGCGACTAGAGAAGCCTTACTTATTCGCCATGATCGACGGACGGAAGGAGAAGACTGGAAACTTCCGAGCGGAACCGCCTGGCCTGTTCAGAGGCCGCGGAGAGCACCCTAAGAAGGGGACCCTGAAGGTGAGTTTCAAGCATACCTCGATTGCAGCGCCTCATGACTATGCAGTATCGATTGCGACCCGAGGACATCATCATCAACATTGGCAAAGATGCGTCTGAACCCATACCGAACATACCTGGGAAATGGAAGGGTGTATGCTTGTCTGATTTCCCCTTCGGGTTACCGCTGACCAACCACAGGTCCAACATGACAACACCGTTACCTGGCTTGCCACCTGGAAAGAAAACATAAATGGAGCGATCAAATACGTCTTCTTGGCTGCAGGGAGTTCGTGGAAGGGTCAGAGTGATAGGGCAAAGTTCGAGAAAGCGCGCCTGCTCATCGTAAGTCTGCTGAGACCATCCTTGTCTAGAGTTGATGGTGAGGCATAGAAACACGTCGATAAGATACGGAAAGACTACACAAAGGAGTTGAAGTCAAAAATCATGGCAGATCGCCAAAGAGCCACCGCCCTCTACTTTATCGATCGATTAGCACTTCGTGCCGGTAACGAGAAGGGCGAAGACGAAGCGGATACTGTCGGCTGTTGCTCCTTGCGATACGAGCACGTCACTCTTGAACCGCCAAACAAAGTCATCTTCGACTTCCTCGGTAAAGACTCGATGCGCTTTCATCAGGAGGTCGACGTGGACACCCAAGTGTTCAAGAATATCAAGATCTTCAAGGCGGAACCCAAGAAGAAGGGAGACGATTTATTTGATCGGTTGACAGTGAGCACGAATCCGTCAGATTGGCTTCAAGCGCTGACAGCTCGTCTCTATAGACCAGCGATCTCAATAAGTACCTAAACGATCAGATGCCCGGTCTCTCCGCCAAGGTCTTCCGTACTTATAACGCGTCATGGACATTCCAGCAACAGCTTAAGAACACGCCGAAGGATGGAACGGTCCAGGAGAAGATTTCCGCATACAACACTGCCAACCGCGATGTGGCGATATTATGTAACCATCAGAAGACCGTCGCCAAAGGCTTTGCCGAATCTTTCTCCAAGATGGGGGACAAGGTGCGTTATGTCTGATCACTCTGCAAGTGACAAAGCTGATCCATATACAGGTAAGGGCCCTGAAGTACCAGAGAATGAAGTTACGGTATCAGCTCTTCACACTCGATCCGAAAATGAAGAAGAAGCGGCCTGATCTCGCTGAGGACGAATCAGATATGAACGAGGATTTCATGGAGCGGCACGAAGAGGATCTGCTGGAGAAAGCACAGGAGGCAGCACGGAAGAAGTGGGAAAAGGAGAACATCAAGCTTGAGGAGGAGAAGGAGGATAAGAAGCCAAAAGCGGTGCTTGATGAGCGGTTGAAGGAGATCAAGGCAGAGTTCAAGGAGTTGGCCAAGGAGCGTAAGACAAAGAATGTCGAGGCCAGGAGAGGTAGTGAGTCAAACGAGGCTGGTCTGAGGAGCCGCTGATTGGAGCAGTGACGGAGGAGAAGCTCTTGGAAGCGATCGGGAAGATGGATGACAGGATTGCTTCGGCGGTCGTGCAAATGGGAGATCGGGATAAGACGAAGGACGTAGCCTTGACGACTTCGAAGTGAGTTTTTATTCCTTTTGTTCGGGCGAGAGTCGCTGGCTGAAGGCTGACTGAAATCTCAGGATCAACTACATTGTGAGCATTATAATCGCCTTCGTTCCCCTATTCCGCCTCTACCTCCCCCAAGGTGCTGATCCTACCTCTAAGGATCCTCGACTGACTGTAGCCTGGGCTCGCAAGTATGATGTCCCACTGGAGAAGCTGTTCTCCAAGACCTTGTGGGTGAAACAATTTGTCTGATCTCAGCTGATACGTTGTATATAGACGGGAGAAGTTCCCGTGGGCAGAAGCGGAAGCCGACGCCGATTGGGTCTTCTAGTCGTAATTCCATTCATTCTCTTCACCGCATCGATCTCAGGCAAAGCACTTCATCCGTATACACGACGCATATGAGCATACCAACCAACCAAGCATTATCGAGAACCTTTGTTGACACATGCATTGCCCTTTGTTCCATGTTCTAGCATATTTGGTAAACCCCGACAATCGGCTCGGCCGAACGATCGGAACAGACCGCGAAGGCTAAGATGAGATAAACGCCGAATATTCCCGGGCGATCATGGGTATTGATTAGACCGGACTGGCGAGCTACATATCCTTGCGATCGTTTTCAGCAATCTTCATCATTTTGCTTTTCCTTCCCCTTCTATCGATTCCTACCGCCACATAGACACCATCTTGTAGCACTGGGCAGGATGATACGCCTCAGTCGCGCTCTCGCTCGTCCCTCACGCTCCACACCTCCGCTTCGAAATGCCCGATCATACGTCGTCGCCTCTCAAACAGCTCGAGCCAAGGAAGCAGCTGTACGTACCTCTCATCTCGTCCCCCCATGCACTGACCGCTTGTCACGCAGAATTTCGGACAGGCGAAGGGGTACCCTGTGATTGACCATGAGTGAGTGCCACCCCATCTCCCGATTGTATCCAAGCTAATGTACTATCCCCGATCAGATTCGACGCTGTTGTGGTGTGAGTGGCGTTTCTCTATCGACCCGATGGCTTTATCATAAGACATAAGCTCATGATTTATGTGTAGCGGTGCAGGTGGTGCTGGCCTTCGGGCAGCTTTCGGTTTAGGTTAGTATATCCCGCTATCCTATCGGTTGCAGAGCTGATGGGATGAATGTTAGCGGAGGGAGGTCTGAAGACTGCATGTATCACCAAACTCTTTCCTACACGGAGTCACACGGTCGCAGCGCAGGGAGGGGTGAATGCTGCATTGGGGAATATGTCGGAGGATGACTGGAGGTGGCATATGTGAGCATCCACCGAGTCGGTCTTTCCGCTCGTCGCTAATCGGAATTCATACCAGGTATGATACAGTGAAGGGGTCCGATTGGCTAGGAGATCAGGATGCGATTCACTACATGTGTCGAGAAGCACCTAATACCGTTATCGAGGTGCGCTTCCTTCCCTTTCCTACTCAGTTGTCTGAATTCGTCTGACCCTCTGCGCTTCAGCTTGAACACTTCGGTGTACCGTTCTCGCGGACCAAAGAGGGCAAGATCTACCAAAGAGCCTTCGGTGGTCAATCCCTCAAATTTGGAAAAGGCGGTCAAGCCTACCGATGTGCCGCTGCTGCCGATCGGACTGGTCACGCGATCCTTCATACCCTTTACGGTCAATCCCTTCGACATGATACCAATTTTTTCATCGAGTACTTCGCCCTCGACCTTCTCATGCAGGATGGGGAGTGTGTCGGTGTCCTCGCGCTCAACATGGAGGACGGTACTCTTCACCGATTCCGATCGCACAAGACTGTGCTAGCGACTGGAGGATACGGACGAGCATATTTCTCCTGCACGAGTGCGCATACTTGCTCGGGTGACGGAAATGCGATGGTTGTGAGGGCGGGATTGCCACTACAGGATCTCGAATTCGTTCAGTTCCACCCTACCGGTATTTATGGTGCGGGATGCTTAATTACCGAGGGTCAGTCGGTTTAAACAAGGCACTGGATTTTAGGCTTACTGTTTTCAGGCTCACGAGGAGAGGGTGGATACCTGCTCAATTCAGAAGGAGAGCGATTCATGGAGCGATACGCACCCACTGCTAAAGATCTTGCTTCCCGTGATGTCGTCTCGCGATCCATGACCCTCGAGATCCGAGAGGGACGCGGAGTTGGTCCGGAGAAGGACCACATCTTCCTTCAGCTCAGCCACCTTCCCCCTGAGGTTCTCAATGAGCGATTGCCCGGTATCTCGGAGACGGCGGCGATCTTCGCGGGTGTCGATGTAACAAAAGAGCCTATCCCTGTGCTACCGACCGTCCACTACAAGTGAGCCCGGCTCTCCACCCGTCCATTTCCTCAACTAACGGTCTTCCAGCATGGGCGGTATCCCTACCAAGTACACCGGAGAGGTCTTGACCGCCGACTCCGAGGGGAAAGATCACGTCGTCCCCGGCTTGTATGCAGCTGGCGAGGCCGCTTGCGTCTCAGTTCATGGCGCCAATCGACTTGGGGCCAACTCCCTCCTCGACATCGTCGTCTTCGGTAGGGCTTGCGCCAACCACATCAAAGACACCCTCACTCCCGGAACCCCTCATAAGCCCATGAAGGGTGACCTCGGTAGGGAGAGCATCGAGGAGCTCGACAAAATCCGAAACTCTACCGGACCTTTATCGACAGCGGCCATCCGACTGAACATGCAGAAGATCATGCAGACCGATGCGGCGGTCTTCAGGACTCAGGAGACGCTTGATGAGGGTGTCACAAAGATGAACGACGTATATAAGTCATACGAGAAGGTCGGGATTAAGGACCGAAGTATGATCTGGAACTCGTCAGTCCGGGGCTCCTTTACATCCAGGACATATCTGACAAGACATAGGGACTTGATCGAGACCCTCGAGCTTCGTAATATCCAGCAGAACGCGATGCAGACCGTTGTGTCAGCTGCGGCACGAAAGGAGTCCCGAGGAGCTCACGCAAGAGAGGACTTCCCCGACCGAGATGAGTATGTGAGATCATATGTACATCAAACACTACTGACGATTGTCATAGTGACAAGTGGATGAAGCACACCCTATCATTCCAACGGGATCCAACATCACCTGAGGTTGAGTTGAAGTACCGGAAAGTCATTGCTTCTACTTTAGATGAGGCGGAGTGCAAGTCCGTGCCGCCGTTTAAGAGGTATGTCTTGACCTGAGATATTCAGATTGCCGAGCTTATGCACTTCTCGCAGGACTTATTGAACATTGTTATTGGATGTGATCGGGTTTGTGACATGTATGGAGTAAAATTGCCATGTTCTGTATGCAGATCATCACGATAACCGTTATCTCACTGCCCACTAGGAATGAATGCCTGTCTTCTAGGGAGAGCTCGTCGCGCAGCATTCTGCTTACTTTGTTGTCGTGAATGCTCGCTGCGTCATGGACGGGAGATAGTATACATGCTGTGCTCAATACCCTCTTCCGCGCGGTGCGAAACCTCTTCCTCGCGGTGCTCCTCGAGGTGCACTGCTGAAACCTCTTGAACCTCCTCGTCCACCTCGATCACCAAATCCTCCTCGGCTTGCTCCGCGGGGAGCAAAGCCTCCTCTTCCACCTCTCGCAGGAGGTCCGCCTCGTCCTCGCGGTGCACCTCGACCTCTTGCTCCACCACCTCGTTCTGCACGCAGAATCAGCAATATCTAGCAGGAATTTCGGCTCCGACACTCACTTTCAACTAGGAGCACCAAAACAGAGCAGATGGACCGTACGGAGGAAAGAGAAGACCCATCCGTCAGCTCAAATCCTCAACTCCTCAACCCTTCCCAAACCCAACTCACCTTTCCCACCCAAAACCTTCGGTTTCGGTAAAAACCTCTCAATAGGTAACAATTTATCCCCACCGATATAAACTTTATCCTCCTTCTTGAAACTACCTGCCAACATCCCTTGCTCCATTTTGACCGTGAAGTAAACCTCGTTGATCGGACCGAGGATTTCATCGACCTTACCTATCTGAGTCTTGTTGGATAGGTAGATCGGGGCGTTGAAGTAGGGGATTTTCGTGGGGAGGGTCAGGTTGCAGAGCATCTCTGATTCGACTGGGTGAAGGAAGGAGCCGATCTCTGCAACAAGGAGCGAGTAATCAGTCTTGGGTGATGAGAGGACACACAAGTCTGCTGCCATTGACGGAGGCAGACAGATGGAGCTCCTAAGCACCCACCCACCTTGGACGACATCGGGAGGACCGAAATCTCTTTGTTGGTATCCACCTCGTCCACCTCCTCGACTGGCTCCTCCTACACGTTCGAGACGTCAGTCAAGGCCACGAATGGGGTAGCTGATCAAGGCTGCGGTATCTCCAGTTTCTCGTGAACGGAGACCCGAATCGAACCAATGCCAGCTCAAGGAGCAAAAAGTCAAGCGGACTGACCTCGAAATCCACCTCGTCCTCCGCGATCACCGGATCCTCCTCCCCGAGAAAAGCCTCTTCCACTCATCACCTTCGGAAGGATGATCGAAGGATAATGATACCTTGACTATGGCCCAACCGGTTCTGAACTAAAGGGAAATGTATGTTAGTAGTGATAGGGTTTTGTCGTCCTAGGATTGTAGCCGGACAGCCGCTACCACGTGGTATGATTGGGGAATGCGAGCTTTGAGCTACTTTTCTGCTAGTTCTCTTGGTACTTATGCACCATGTCTGACTACAAGGCAGCCAAAGAGGCCTTCGTAGCCGACAATCCCGGAGCGTCTATCTTCAGCATCAATGCTGTCAGTCTCGTAGCACTTGTGAGTTACAAACATCAGGACCAGTAGCTATCAGTAGTTACCGGGGGTCTGCCTTTGGTTCACTGATATTGCTCGGAACGTAGACCTCGTATACCCTGTATGCGGTAGTATCTCATCGCATCCATCCGAGCCCTATCTACGACTTCTTCACCATCGTCCTTCCTCTACTCATCGCCGTAACGATTGCTTCAAACCGCCCGATCGCCCTCAATGTCTTCCTTGTGGCTTTGACAGCTCTGATCAGCTGGACAGAACCCCGTTCGAGGCCAGTATCACAACTCAATGATTACGGAGCGTTCAAAGCGAAGTCGAAAGGCAAATGGCTCGACGAGTCGGATTCCGACGAGGAAGTAGCCGTTCCAACATCCTCCACGAGAACTACGAACGGAACAATCGTCAAACTCCCATCCGAGGTGGTCCGAACCGCCTCCAGTACCGCTTTGTCACCTAGCCCATCACCAGTCGACTCATCACCAACTCTCTCGGCTTCCACTTACGGGTCTCGAAGACGCCGACATTCCCCGACTCCATCGACTCATAGCCATACCGCCATCGATGTTCTTCCCACACCTGAACTTCGCGGATCATCATCGCTCGACAATTCTTCAAGTGAATATCCCTCTCCGGTCGTCCGAGGCTTAGACCGTATACCTGCTCCACAACTCTCATTCCTTTCGGTGTACAGGTCCCACATGATGGTCATGACCATTCACTGTATCCTAGCGGTCGATTTCCCAGTGTTTCCGAGATGGCAAGGGAAATGTGAAGATTTCGGAACTAGCTTGGTGAGCTTCGTAGTAGTAAGCTCTTCTCGCTTCAAGCGAGGGGCTGCACTGTGCCCAAGCTGACGCACTTTCACAGATGGATGTCGGCGTAGGATCCTTCGTGTTCTCGCTGGGTATCGTCTCCGTTCGCTCCCTCGCCACGAGTACCTCATCCGGTAAACCTGGAAACATTCTTCGGGAGGCTTCAATTGCCTTACGGAAGGCAGCACCCGTCCTCTTACTGGGCATCGTCCGGGTCGTTATGGTCAAAGGCTCTGAATACCCCGTGGGTAATGTAACGGGTATACCTGCTGAGCTGACAACGATTCGTTGTTGCAGGAACATGTCACCGAGTATGGGGTCCATTGGAATTTCTTCTTCACACTCGGTCTTCTCCCTGTGCTCGGTACTTTGCTCCAACCCCTTCGACAGAAGTACATGAGGTGGACCTTCTTAGGGCTCCTCATCTCAAGTCGTCAGTGCGAAGATCTCAAACCTTTCCAATAGCTGATGGCACTCTAGTGCATCAGATCGCCTTGAGCACAACCGCGGTTCAGTCTTGGACGCTCTCAGCAACACGAATCGGTCTAATCAGCCAGAACAAGGAAGGCCTCGTCTCCTTGCCTGGGTATTTCGCAATATACGCCCTGGGTCTCGCTACAGGAGAGCATATCATTCGATCAGCAGAGCCGACTAAAGGCAAGCAAAGTGATGTAGAGATAAAGCGTCTTCAAGAGAAGAGTAGGACGGACTTGGCTTTGGAGCTCTTTGGATATGGTGTAGCTTGGTGGGCGGCGCTGGCGGTCTGGAGATATTCCGGTGGGGCAATGTCGCGGCGTTTGGTTAGTCTGAGCATGCCTGATCAAAGGTCGGCTACAGTGTTCCGGTAGTGTAAGCAGTGAAACGCTGCGTCGCGTATAGACGGGCGATACAGGGAAGGCGGATGATCAGAGGACGATGGGAAGGTAGAGGATGAGGCCACCCGTGGTGGCGTGCAAGGGGCAATAAGGAGGGCGTGGGGGAAGAAGGGGGAAGGGCGACGGGGAGGAGCTGAAATGGCGTGTTTGAGATGAAGGACTACTGACGTTGCGCTCCAGGCAAATCTTCCTTACGTTCTTTGGGTCGCCGCGTACAACACGACATTCGTCCTGTCATACCTTGTCATCGACATCCTGTTCGTTCCGTCTCCTGCCGTTCCGCTTCTTTTGGAAGCGATCAACGCCAATGGTCTAGCGGTCTTCCTTGTAGCCAACCTCCTCACAGGATTGGTTAACCTGTCGATGCAGACCATGCATATGGATGATGCAAGGAGTATGGTGGTACTGGTGGGGTATAGCGCGGCGGTGTGTGCGGTAGCGTGGATGGGGAGGGGATTGAAGGTCAAAGTGTGATCGATTGTGCTCAGCCAAGGCGGCCAGGGTCATAACACTCAAGCGACCTGCCGAAAATTCCTCGCAGGATGGCCATGCGTCGGAACTTTGCATTGGGATTACGGTGTCGACGGCCTGGCGTCAGCCTGCCGGACCACATCCGTCACTCAAGAGATCGTGAATTCATTCATAGTCGATCTATATGTGTGGGTGGTCTTTGTCTCTCATCTGTGCTCATCGCTGAACAATACTTACCAGTACCTCGTAAACCAGTATATCAAGTCAATTCTGCCATTATGCTTCACTCCACTGCCTTGGTCCGCCTTTGTCCAGCGCTTCGCCCTGCATTACTGTCACGATCGTGAATCGAAGCTCGGATAGCATCGCCGAATATCGCCGACAACGAGTAACCAGTGCTTCACCCCGACCTTGTACTCTGAAACGAGGTTCGACTATGTTCTTTGTTCGCCAAAACAAGGCCACGTCTCGCTCCATTGTACTCAACACGCTTCCCGTTGCCTACATCGAAACACATTGATCTCGAAACAAGACAAGCCGAAGATAGGCCAGGAGAAGAAGGTATAAGAGAGATGAGTCGAGAGACGGAGAGAACCAGCGATTCGAGATCGAAAGTCATTGAAAGTCATTGAAAGTCATTGAAAGTCATTGAAAGTCATTGAAAGTCATTGAAAGTCAACGATAGTCATACATAGTTACCTAGCTTTGCCGTACTTGATCTACCCCCTGCACTGTATAACCTACGCTACTCGACCGGCACTTGACTCGGCTACACCCACGCGTGTGATCGAGTTATTCAAGCTAAGTTCGACAACGGTAGCCTAACTTCGCCGCAGCCAAGTCAACCGTCGCCGATCCCAGGAGCTGAGCGTCAGGCCATACTGCTGGTCGACGTAGCACCGTGACAACTACCCAACGTGACGAGGTTCCTTGTCGCCAATGCTTGTCATTCTCACATTGCGACCAGTCATGTCAGTAATAGCGGCATGGAACCTATCGTCAAAGCTGCATGAGCCTACACCACCAACAGCACCGAGACGAAGCCCACAGCGAATATCGATACTAGCCCTCCACATGTATCCACCGGTGGCCGCCTGCAGTGAAGATTCACCAACCGATACCCAATGCTCGAGCCTACACATCCGCCGGTTTATTCGGTATCGCGGGTTGGCTTATGTCGATCTCCTTGAGGGGCTTTTTCATTTTCTACGTCACCAGTGATTTGTCGGAGAAGAAGCGGGAGATGAGAATGAAGGTTTACTCCTTGGATCACAAGTGGGGACACTATGGGCTCGATGGTATCAGACATGAGGTCGATGAATTGAAGAGGATTGTTGCACGTGCAGCGGTGAGTGGCCTTAGCCTACTCGAGGTATTTAATGATGAGAACATCTCTGCCAGTGGCGTATTGTTACTCAGCCTGGCTGGGCATCGGTTAACTCGCTGGGAGTTCAGGTGAGTTCCCCGGTACATATGAGGCGAATGCCAACCTCACGCACAACCTAAAGACATGCAGGATTAAGGCAGAATGGGCGAGGTGATTCTAATTGCTTTTCCCCGACGGCGTTGTGACTCTGCCAGACGTCAGGAGCGAGGTGGCTCGCGCTCTCGATCAGTAAAAGCGCGATCCTCAGAAGGCGAATGACGAGACGAAGTTCGTGGATATCGACATCGATGCCAAGATCGCTCATGCGATCGATCAATACGAAAAGCAGCTCGCCACGGACAAGCAAGTGACCGAGAGTGCCCTTCGGGGGTTTGCATGATGAGGTACACGAGCGGGTGGATTGTGTCGAGCTGGGGATGGGCGCTACACGTGCTGCTGTTCTGCGATGACGAAGAGGGTCGAGAGCCTGGAGCAAACGAATGGGGCGAAGAGAGTTTAGATCCCTGACTCGTAGCTATCTTTCCGTGACGCCTTTTCTGCATGAGCCACCATGATGTCCCATGCCAAACCTTCTTGCATGCCTAGGAATAACGAGAGCATGCAAGCCGTTGTCAGATCTCGCCTTGCACTTAAGCGAACACCTCCGATCCGCCTGGACGCAATAGCCACACTGCAGCAGTTTGCTCAGACGGGTTGAACATTTGAATGGGGTGATTGTCCCGTTGTCATACTGAATGGCCAAATAGCAGATTTCCAACCCAACGGGACAAGATTGACTGCTGCAAGCGAAGACGAAGTGTCTTTGGGCAAGTTATTTCGGTTGTTTTCCATGCCGAAACAGTCTACTCTCCACTCGGAAAATCAACTCTGCCGAGGTGAGACGTCACTTTGCATTCAGACAAAGCAGTGTATAGCAAATGAGCTTCTCGACCTCCGTAAAGATCCCTCGTAAAAAATCAGTATACACCTTTGCTGGATCCACACTGTCTGCGCCTTTTAATGTCAGTCAACATCCTTCCCCGCACTGCACTCAGCCTCGTAACCATTCGCGCGCACACCCACCATGACGGCCGTTCATCGCCTTACCGGCGCCGCTAGATCCACTCAGACGATCAAATGTGATAGACTGCATGGGAAACCTTTCGACGTCGTGCTCACAATGGTTGGTATCGTCGGTGGTTCCTGTGCTATTGGCGCCTCTATCGGCTTCAATAACTGGTCGTGGCGTTCGTTAGCCACACGTTTGCTGCATCAAAACGGATTGAGTGAGGCAGGAGAGGGGGATGGGGGGGGGACCGATGTGAAGAAAGCCGAGAAAGAATGGGCGGGAACGAAAATGTAGCTTGAGGATCAGGTCTCTAGCATGTCTGTAAAAGAAGTAAGAGGTCTCGTTAGTCAAGCGGACGAAGTTGACGATTTCTGTCCGACAGGCACTCGTCACTTCTGTACGTTACGAAATACGAGGTACTAGCTGACTTTGTGCAAAGGGTACCCGAGCCTTCCACCTAACCGTACCTCGCTCCCAGCAGCAGCAGTAGCAGCGATTCTCTCCGACCGATCTTAAAGTCTTCCACCTCGCCAAAGGACTGTTCTTCATCTGCGGCTTACTCCTCTTTGGCTGGGTACGTGTTACGGGACTTGGAAGCTTCTCAGCTGGATGTGGCCGATGGAGACTTACGAGGAGTGTAGAGCAAGGGAGGCGAAGGGGATGATCGAACGAGCCGAAAAGATTCGAAAAGACGATGAAGGAATGGGAACACGAGGATGTAATGACGGTTTAGAGTAAGAAGAAGGAGTATAAAGATATCGTGGAATGGGTGAAGTTCAAGCTATCCCGTCTTGAAAAGCCCGGGGTAGGTGTAATTTCCGGTACACCCAAGGAAGTGCTCATGATCACCAGACTTAGAGGTGTGCTCGAAATGTACCCGAGCAGGATCGATGCTCGCATCTACGTTTTGAAGTAAATGCATTGGTGTGTATCAGTGCTTTCCAGAGCTGGACTGGGTTTCGATGAAGGATCGGTTGAATATGTTTTCCATGACTCAATGTGGCGGTATTCCGTGAGTCCGAGGGAACCGCCACCCGGGCGACGCGTCCACTCATTACGTCATCTAATGTTGATATTGGGTTTGTTGCCACCTGGCTTTGTTTTGCAGACCGCATTCCACGTTCATAAGGTGACCCAATAATCCATCCTTTTCGATATCCAATTACGCGTACAGCTTACCTCACATCATACTGTAGAGCGAGTCATATTCGCTTGACTTTGAATCTAAAGCCCACTAGTGACGCCACATACGCACCGCTTTTCTAATTCACCTCACTTCTGGTCTTAGGATAACCTCCCCACACCGCTCATCATGCCCATTCCACCCCGTTCAATCCCTACTCCAGCACATAACACCCGAACCCGTCCCGGCTCATCCGTACCCCGTAAATCACTCCCATCATCCCAACTCCACAATCTCGACTGGCGATCCGAACTGGCCCTCCTCGGTAACCTACCCAGATCAGCTCCTTCCAACCCGGGTATACGCGTCGTCGAGAAAGCCAAAGCCTTACGCGAAAAAGCTGAAGCGGAGAAGGATCGTGGTGAAGCTGCTAGGAGGGAGGTTGGGATTGAAGGGATGATTCTTGAAGGTAAAGGGCGAGTTAAGCGGGGTATGTTGGTCTCCCTTGCATCCACACCTTGGACGTAGGACGGTAGATGATGATGAGGGTAGCGACCACCGCGACCAACCTTGGTTTCGACTTCGTCACGAACCCAAGTGTCCTGGCACTCCCAGATAGACCGACTTCCCTCCTCACCGCGACAAAGGCGATGAAGAGTGGTATCTCCCCTGCACTATCCGGCACCCCTGCTACTCCAGCACTCGTCCCCACCCATGTCACGGAGGAAGAAGACGATGGATGGGAGCATGTACCCTCATCTCCATATCTCGAGGCGGAGAGGAGACGGGATAATGGTGACATGAGCGAGGACGAGGATGTCATAGTTCTTGGTGAGCTGGAGCTGGAGGTTGAGCTGGAAGCACTGGATATGAAGGATGTAGAGAAACGTCAGAATCCGGGAGCGACGAAAGGATTAAGCTACGCAGCGGCTCTAGCGGCGAGGAAGGTTTGATTTTTCGAGGCAATTCAGATAAGTAGAAGTTACGGACAGTTGAACACATCTAAGAGGTTTCCTGGTCTTGGACTTTGTATGATATAGACACCTCTTAGTGAGATGACACATGATGAGCATGACTGCATCTTTCGCGCATACGATATTGTAAACCTAGGCGGAACCCTTTCCCATGTCATGCTGCATACTCCGGAAATGCGCAATGTGATTCTCGCTCTCCCGTAGCATCTCCTGCGCCATGGTGTAGACCTGACTCCCCTCGGGGTTGAACATCATCGCATTCCTACGAGAGAAAGTCGTTCAGCGTGCAATATCGAATAATGGAGCCATAGGGGAAAACGGTAAACCCACGCGAACATGAGGACGATATCCCTCTCGAACTCGCCGATACTCGTCATATGCCCGTCCCGTATCCTCGTTCGTATCGTTTTCAAGTCCATCGGCCGCTTGATGATTTCGTAGTAGTCTGGTGCATCGCTCTGTTCCCTATATTAGCTCAATCACACTAGATCATATATTCCCGATCTACCTTTCTGACGGGGACCTGGAAGACATTGCCGTCTCGATGACTCGAGATCGTGTCCAGCAAGGAGTAGATGAGCTTCTGCGCATTCCTCTGGTCGGCTGCAGCCGAAGACAAGCGAGGTCGTGAGGATGTCGGTGCAGATCCAGGCGCTTGAGACAGGGACTTCGCATCGTCATTGACGTCGGGGTCGATTGATGCTAATCGGCGGACCTGTCAGCGGTCGTTATTACAGTTCTCCGCCTGCTTCGTCATCGACTCACTCCGAATGGATCCTCGCTTCCCCTTCCGAGTATCTTTCTTCTCCTCAACGACTGATCTGCGATTAGATCTTCGGCTCACTCCCTCTTCCGGCTTCTCTTCGGCTTCCTCCTTTACGCTTTCCGCTGCGCTTTGCTCCCGTACAGACTTGGACACCACATCGTCTCTCATTACCCGTTTACCACGCCTCGTTGTCGCAGCTGGAGTAGCCGAAGTGGTGGACGATACAGATAGGGCCCTACGGGATGCGGCAGGCGAAGACTCCTTAGTTCGTGTAGAAGGGGCGGGAGAATCCTGCGCCTTCTTGGTTCCTCGTTTGGATGCGCGGCGACTACGACCGCGAGTATGACCTGGCTCGTCGTTGGTGCCCGCCTCGTGCTCCGGATTTTTCTCTGGCTCAGCTGTGATCTCGGGTTCAGCGGGGAGTTCGCCCTCTGCTGCAGCCGGATCGGAAGTCACCTCCACCTCAAGTGTTGGCAAGGAAGAACCGCCTCGTCGAGTAGATCTCTTGGATAGTGGCGAACTTCGGGGCTGCTGACTCGCTTTCCGCTTGCTCGCTCGAGTGGTTGGCTCTTCGGCAGGCATAGGTAACGGAGAGACAACGACGGGAGGCTGTTCGGCCGTTTCTGCGGGGACGGAAGGGGGAGGTGACAGCTCGGAGGCAGCTGGTGAAGGCATAGCTTCTGCTTTGGTCTCAACCGTATTCGCCTCCTCTTCTTCCTCCTGCTCCACTTCCTTCTCTCCTGCTTCTTCCGCTCCATCCGCCATTTCCACATCCCCTACCGTCTCTTCCTCCTCACTTGCCGGTCCAGCCTCGATAGCAGCCTTCACTTCCTCTGCTGGCGGTATCCAGCTGTCCAACAGCCTCTTCCCGTACTTCCTCGCCAGGACCGCTCGGAGTTCAGCCTGGATAGACTCGTCGAGTGAGCCGGATTTGATGGCTTGGATTTGGGACATGAGGGATGTGAAGCGGGACTCGTAGGATGCAATGGAGGACTTGAGTTCTTCAATGCGGGCGAGATAGAATGTTTGAGCGAGTCGGAGGTGGACCTTAGCTGGAGCTGGCTTGAGTGAAGCCCTTATCCCAAGCGCGAATACATACCTTGAGGCTTCATGGCATCTTGTGCAGGACTGGAATCATCAGGATCGTGTCATCGCACAAGACATAAGATGACGTACACGTTGATACCAATAGATGTCATCAGTCCAATATAGCTAGACTCGCAGTCCTCCGGCAAGAACAGCTCCTCATCCCGACCAGCACAACATGGGTGTTGAAGCAGGAGTTTCGACACCACCGGCCAAGCCACCGCCCCGAGCTTGTACACCGCTTGCGCGAGGAGAAGCTTCTCTTGGGTCGTCAGGCGATCGGCGGGCGAAGGGGCAGAAGTTGCTTCGGTCATCATCCTACCCCTTCCTTCAGTGTGGTTAAAGTAGATCAGGAGATTTAGAGGTAACTTATAGTTTCAGCACAATTGTCTTACGTAAGCTTTCTGTTGCCTAGAGGTAAATGTGGAGGTCGGGTCGCCCGGTACTTTCCTGCTTCCCTCCGTCATCGCGCCATTCTCTGATCCAGTTTCGCTATGACCGACTCAGCGGTGAGGCTGGAGCCTTTCATCTTGCTTGCTCGCTCAACGAGAGGCGCAGCAGCTGCTAAGGTGATAGAGGACGCTACAGCCGCAGTCAGCCCACCATCATCCCCCTCTTGAAGCTATTCTGACGAGGATCGGGACAGACCGGTGTATACGTGTTCGCGGAGCTACTTGATCTACAGAATATACAAGACGTGAGCTTAGATGAGTCTTTTGACGCCGGCTACGCCGGCTAGCCAGGACTGAGACAGCTCGTAGTTGCAAACAGATTCAAACTTCGTCAAGCAGCACCTTCTACTCCAGCTTTTCGCATACCGGACTCTGACAGAATATGTTAGTGAGTGCTCCACAAGTATACGGCAAATTCATGGGAGTAATGTAATCCTCGATGTCACAGTCAACACCGATGCATATCCTCCTCTCAGCCCAGCTCATATCGTCAAACTCAAACACCTCTCCCTAGTCTCCCTTGCCCTACAACACCGTGTGAGTATTCCCTTATCTCCTTGATTAGCAACAGCTAATGAACTCCCGTAGTCCCTTTCATACGATCAGCTGCAGAAAGCACTTCAAGTCGAAACCGTTCGCGAACTTGAAGACCTGATCATTGACGTCATCTACGCTGGCCAGCTCGGAGCCAAGATGCATCATCACGAGAAAATCCTGCATATCGATTGGGCGGCTGGACGGGATGTCCGTCCCGACGACCTGGTGGAGGTACAGACTAGACTGTCTAATTGGTCAGTCGGATACCTATATGGTCATGTAAGGGCCATTCAATGCTGATGGACCTGCTTGTCTCTCGTATTCGACTTTAGGTGCCATACTGCCGAATCCCTCCTCACCGCTCTTGACCAAGAGATCTACCATCTCCGTTCCGTAGCCGACCACGATTCCCATCAACTTGCCCAGTATCGAGCCGAGCGAGACGATCAATACGCTCGGATCGCTAGTACAGCCAAATCGAAGGATGATAAGAATAAGCGGGGAGGTACGAAGGGGACGGCCATTGAGATGACAGGGGAGAATGTGTTGACTGGTGCGATGGGTGGGAGGATGTGGGTGCGCTCCGAGCTCAAAACGCTGAGCTATGCTCACGAGAGTATTCAGGCTCGGAAGTCGTAATGTTGGACAGCCGGACGAGTTGATGGGTTTGCGCAGCTCAAAGCGGTTCAAGGATTGAGTGGGATACAAGGGGCCAATCCTGGTCTCCATCATGCCGCGTCATCATCAGAGGGAAAGGAGAGGAAGCATTGTGTACCGTATCGTTGTGACATATCATTGGGCTAAGTTCCCCTCACAAATTCAATGCGAACTGATATCACGCTCGGTGAGTCGTACAGGATGCCGCGATGAAATCTGAAGAGACAGTCTCCTGGGGACACCCCTTGCAGCCCCCGATGAGTGCACAGATTGATGACACCGCTCGAGGTAGTACATATCCGTCTGACTATACTACCAGAACTCCCTCCGTTTCGCTCGAATAGCCCTACTCAATCTCTTCCTATATCCCCAGGTCAACATCCGCTCCTCTAGTTGTTGATCTCTCTCGGCGACTTGTACCGGAGTGAGCGGTGCGATCCGCTGAATATATAGACTGTACGCAGTCGGTATTCGGAGACTAAGATGAGGTAATGTACTCATCAGCTCGGAAGTTCCTGCAACCCAATAGCCTTCAATTGGCTCGTTGCCACATGACAGGCTGAAAGGGAGTAGTATCACCCACCTTCGAGCGATCTTCATCCTCGATTTCCCTTCCGCTCTCATCTCTCTCATACGATCTTTCATCTCCTCACTCCATGCCCCGATAATATCCCCTTTACCTTCCCTCCTCTTCCTTAGCAAAGGCGCCTCCTCCTCCCCAGTCAATCTAACACTCTCCCCTCCTAGCCACTTCAACAAGGGCGGTACCGATCCAGTCGTATGAGTAGATGCAGAAGGAGGGGGGGAATGATGGAATGTCAGACCGCCGGTGTCCAGTGGGACCGAGGATGTCGTAGGTGTGAAGGAAGGTGAGAGGTCTCTTGGATGAGGTTGTGAAGCGCCTGAAGAAGGGAGAGGGAGTTTGGGGTGGTGTGGTGATCGTAGAAGGGGAGTTAGGGCTGGTTTGGGTTTGCCTTTGACGTAGCGGTTGGAGCCGGAGATGTGGCGGATGCTACCGAGGGATGAGGGACTTGAGCGGATGAGGGCATAAGAGGTGGAAGCTAAGAGGGACATGGTAATGGATGAGGACAATCAATTGCACTCGAAGGGATACACCGCGGGCTGATCGAAAAAAAGGTGTCTATAAAGCTGAAGCAAGCAGATATATATAGTCCCGGAAAGGTTTGGTGGTATAAGATGAGCCTGACAACGCTTCCTTTCGTTGACAGTAACTCGAGTACCTGAGAGTGGTTATCAGGTTATCACGTGAATGTTTGGGCTCGCTTGCAAGCCCCCTTCCAGTATAGGGGATATAGTCCACTTTCGTCATCGCTTCTGCGCACAACTCACAACTACCGAATGACATACCTCAATCAGCCATCTTCGTGTTCATCACTCATCTCCACTCGGCTCATGTCGACGAGGCGCCGCTCCTGGTGGCCATCTGATGGAATCTTGCTTGGTCTGGGCGTGCTCGGCGAAGGTTCTGCTGTATTGAGGTGGCCAAGCTCACCATCTCCATTCTTTCTATACTCACTCCTCTTCACCCATTCACTTATAATCTCAGAGGCTCACTCGCCAGTCGAGTGTCCTTGTCCTCTCCCAAGAATCGTGATCGCTGGAAGCGACACACTTATAATTACAGCCCAGGCGGCACTCACATTCGCTATAATCACAGGCTACCAACATGCGCAGCACCACTTCCCTCCTCCTCCTTCCTCTCCTTGCCTCGTCTTTGCTCGCTCTCCCTAGTCCGAAGAAGCACCGAACCAACTTCAAGCGGATTTACCGGGAACGGGCAGGTGCAGCGAGTCCCGCGGATGCAGCCTCCTCGGTGACCACAGTCAGTGCTGCGGGATCGATAACAGCTGGGCCATCAGCCTCGACGGCCGACTTCACAGGCATACCCGTCGCATCCACCACCGCATCTGTCGTTGACTCCCTCTCTCCATTCGAAGCCTCCTCGTCCAACTCAACTACCTTGTCGTCTAATTCTACCGGAATCGACTCGGTCAATCCCAATCCGGGAAACTTACATTCCGAAGCGATCTCTTCCCTTCTAGCCCAGACCACTGCCTACCAATCGTTCACCTTCACCAACTACGTCGCCCCTTCCTCCACGTCGTCCGCTAATTCGGCGTTTGTGACTGGATCAAGCTCGGCGGTGGTGACTGGATCAAGTGGTAGCTGGACAGATGGGGATGATGAGCGCGATGCTAGCGGTAGTGGGGTGATGACTGTATCGGCTGCGTCGTCGTCGTCACCAAGCGACCCGTACAGCGAGGCTATGCAGGCTGCGGAAAGTTACGCCTCATCGATGATGGGGACGATGCTGCCTACCATGACCATTGAGGTGATCCTTGAGCCTACACAGGTGAGTTCTCTTCAACAAAGCATAGAGTAGCACCGTGCTGACTCGGCTTAGGAGGCTGATGGGTCATGGGAATACGTTGTTCACATCGGCACTGACGGGACAGCCACCGCTTCCCCGACCTTCGTCTCCGCTACAACGGCTGCAGCGACCACTTCCATGACTGGCTCGTCGAACTCCGGATCATACACTAGTTACGCCGGATCTTCTGCCTATTCGGGTTATTCAGGAGCATCAAGCTCGGCATATAGTAGTTCAGGCAGCTCCGCAACGGTCAGCGACAGCTACACTGGCGGTCCGATCACCACTTCCGCCGACATTGGAGGTGCTGCTGTAGCCACGTCTACCTCTTCCGCTTCAGCTGCTGTTATCACTTCCGGGACGAGTGGAGTTATCTCTTCGGACAGCGAGTCGTCGAGCGGTTCATCCAGCTCCGACTCCACTAGCGCCTCGACTGCATCTGGTTCGTCCGATAACGGTTATTCATCCGAAAGTTCCAACACCGGTAGCTCTTCGACCACTGCCTCGTCGTCCGATAACTCTGGGTCTTCTGATTCCGGAACGGTGTCCGGCACCACCTCATCAGACTCTGATTCTGACTCGTCTGTAACCGGCGCTCATTCGGATCCGTCCGCATCTGGCTCCGACTCCGACTCGTCCGAATCCGACAACGGCGTTGCGAGCACTGTTACTACCGATGCACCTGACAAAACGGATTCCGACAGTCCCGCTAGCGTTGCATCCAGCTCTGTCACCTCTTCTTACAGTAACCCCTACCTCCAGCCAGCTAGCAACCTGTATATCCCGGTAGCGACAGCCACTGCATCGGAATCGTCCCTTCCCGCTGCGACCTACTCCGTCACCTCAGCCAGCGCCGATGCCTCCCCTTCATCGGGGATGACCTACATGAGCGCGGCTGATTCATCTGTGACGGCTTTCACCGCGGCGCCTACAGACGGTGCAACGCACAGCTACCCGGCTTGGGCCTTCAATACTACCACCTCGGACAATTCGACGGTCACGTCGGATAATTCCACCATGCCATCGGGAAACTCTATAGTGCCGGTGTCTGCGGATAACTCTACTCTTCCAGTTGATACCGGGAGTATCACCTCAAGTACCGGATCGACCCACAGCTCCCCACCTTGGGCGTTCAACACGACATCATCGGACAACTCGACCGTGACTGTTGACAACTCTGCTCCTCCGGTCAGCGCTAGCGACCCGGCCACAGCTTCCGCTACTCGGTCTGTCGAAGCTTTCGCTACTAGCTCTGGATCCCTGCCTTTCGCCACAGCGACCGACTCCGCTACTCAGCAAGCGGTCACTGCTTCGTCCGCTCCGTCCGGCTCCATCAGCATGACCTCGCGTCTTGCTTCATTTGCGGCAAGTGCGACCGATACTGTTTCTGTGTCCAGTACGGACTCATCGTCACCTGACACGACCACCTCGATGTCTGCAGAGAGTGCTTACGCGACCGCTGGGTTTACCGATTCAGTTACCGTGTCCATTTCCGATAGCTCCCTCACGGCTAGCTCCACGAACACGGATGGCGCAGTAAGGATCTACCCTACCCTCCCTGGTGCTGTTCCAGCTTCGTCAACCTACCCAGCATCTTCCTCGTCAACGCCTTCGTCTGCCTCCACGGCAATCTCCTCGTCAACCTCTCCGGCACCTTCTTCGTTAATCTTCGCATTTACCTTCTCCAGCACCGATTCCCTCCCCTCCTCGTCCTTGAGCAACGTTGGATCTTCCGTCACCTCGTCAGTCGTGACTCTCTCCGCACCCGCCTCCTCCATCACTGCAGCACCCTCCTCGGCTACTGCAGATGTCGAGGAGAATGAGGACGGTATCGCCACTGATTTCGAGACGGCCTACACGACCGTCAACGTGACGATGACGATGTCGTCCTCCGCTTCACCCGCCTCTGCGACCTTCTCAGCCTCTTCTGCTTCTATCTCCTCTTCCTCCTCATCCTCTCCCTCATTTACCTTCACGGATAACCCCTCGTCCCCTTCATCGGCCTCGACAACGGATGTCTCACCCTCCTCCACCGCCTCACCAACTGCAACTCCTGATATCCGCAACCTCGTTTCCCCTCCATCTGCTTCAGCCTCAGCAACAGCGAAGGCGAATGCAGACGACGACGAGCTGTGCGCTCGAGATTTCGATGGTGACGAGTATGAGGATGTATGGATGAATGAGGATGAGATCCAACCTGATTGGGAGATCTTGGTTTGATCTCCTCTTGACGGATTAAATCTGGACAATTATGCATGCGCTGAGCGCTTATGTAGGACAACTCCTCAGCATAGCGTAATTGGATCAATCCCTCAGTTGGGGCAGCAATGCGTTTCCCAACAAGTTGTGTGATGAGTGCAATGATGATATGACAGATCGTTGACGAGTCTTGTCGCGCTCCTTGTTGGATCCGAGCATGTCAATTCGGCTAAAAATCAGCCCTTGGCAGCCGCACCCTCCTTCGGCTTGAAGAAGCTCGTCAACTTGTTCATCGAAGTTGTATTGACCTTCCTTAGCGCCTAGCCATCGAGATTAGTATGCTATTCAACGCTTCCACCCCGGAAGATGGGCATACCTCGACACCTCGCGAAGCAGGCGGCGCTTTCCGTTTCGAACCTTTCTCCTGAGGTTTCGCCTGTACTGGAGGTAATGATGCAGCTAGTGCTACCGCAGAGAGATTGGCGAGGTGTTCTGACAACCTCGAGAAGCTGCCCCTCCATCAGCGAGACTGCAGGAAGGTTACATGTGAGACGCACTCATAAGACTCCATGAGCGTTGCGACGATACTGCTTGGTAACCATTGAGCCATATGTTCGATCGTAGCTTTTGTCTTTGCAACTGACCGTCGCGTCAGCCTGTAATCTCAAAAAGTCCGCTCACGATTGACGACTTCAATCTCCGCACTCGGCTCAAGCAGTCCATCTCGCCCAAGTGATCGAACGAGATGATCGAACATCCCAAAGTGGGACTCCGAGGCGAAGTACTGGATTTTCAGCCGGAGAAGGCGTAATGTTAGGTCGAGGGAAGGTCGATAGTACACCTGCTGTTTCTTCTCCTTTGGAAGGCTGCTTTCCCCGTCAGGTAGAGGGGAAGGCGGGGCGCTAGGCATGACTGCTGCCATCAGCACAAGCGTGATCCAAACGGTGGCAAAACGTGCCTTTGCGCTCGCAACATAGTCTGAATACTCTTCTGACAAGCTTGAGCGCGAGCAGGCGAGACACATCCTCGTTCCACTCTGCTTCCATCTCTTTGGCGGTTGAGAACGGCGGAGAGAGGGAGAAGGATGGGGAAGTAGATAAGGTTGAGATCAGGTCAGATAAGGGTTGGAATGGGGCTGGGGTAGATGATCCATTCTGATACGGGCGTTCTCGGTTGGGTCTTCCACGCTTGGAAAAAGGACGTACGGGAGCGAGGAGGGACAGTACGATCGGGATGACGAGAAAGAGTGGATCGATTGAGTGATGTACGAGGATACTACCAGCTGGTATGATCAGATCTCACCGCAGGTATATATAGTGGACCATACCGTCTATTGTTGAGTCACCGATGAACCATGTCCGACGTTTTGAGCAGTTGACTTTTGAGACCTCGAGTAAAGATGTATTGTGAGGTGAATAAAGCTGTGGCAAGCCTTGCTCTCTAGGTCAGCTATTGAAACTTCATTCAGGATGCCCGGACCTACCTGTTCGTGGATGTGGAAGACGAAGATATCGGTGCTGTGATGATAAGTCAAGATCTGTCAAGGAAGGTCAGCGTTTGTTCTGGGACGATCAAAATTGACGAGACAGACTAGATGGGACGATTGAGATGTACTCCATTATTGTACACAAACTGACGAAATTTAGATGCTGTCCGTCGATAGATGTCCTGAGATGGTTTGCGATACAGTCTGATATACTTCCATACTCAACACTACCCCCCCGCTGGAGATGGGAATTGCCACGTGGGTGACGCGTCGGGAGTAAGTAATCTTTCTTTTGAGGACCGTCTGACCGTCTTATACAAAGCGTTTGCTCGGCGAAAACATACTTCACGCAGCTTGCGAAGATGAGGTGGACTCTCTGGAGTGCATGCCGCCCATCCTAGGGATTGTGACGCGATGCTCTATTATGCCTCTCGACCCCCATTCCCTCGGTCAGCCACCACCTTTTCACCCCCTCTTGCCCCCTGCTATCGCTCAATCAACCCAAACCCCATGTTTCTTATGCCAACCCTACTCGTCAGCTCCAATTGCGTAATACAGCTCACCTCGATACCCTCATGAGACCCATATTCCTTATACACTTTCGCTCCCTCAGGTATTGGGACGTGATCAGGACAGTGATCTCGCTTGATGCTGATGAGCGGGACACCTTCGGGCATCGAGGGAAGAGCGTTCGGTTTATCAATAGTCGAAGCGAAGGGATAGATCCACTGAAGTCAAGTGTCTGTGAGCAACCCCTGTCTGAACGGGAAAGACGAGAGAAGCGCCCGCGGGAACGGGGGGAAGAGGCAAGTGGAGGGAGGGAAAACCCACTTCGGGCCATTCATCGTGGTAGTTCCACAACATCGAACTACACTCCGTACAGAAAGACCGCTTGCTCGTCCCCATCCTCGTTACTTTATCGTCCCCGTCGAAAGACAGGGGAGCGATGTATACCCTATCTCAAGAAGTTCTCATCAGTATATTGATGGGCATACAACGGAAACTTGGACGGACTGACTTGATCTTATCCTTCCCTCGAATGATGTTGAGACTATCGGTATTACCCATGATGTTTACGCTACCCATGTATCCGCCTGTCTTTCGACAGATAGAGCACTGGCATATCTGCAGCGAAGTTTAGCGGGACGGAAGACAGGAACAGGTCGAGGGGAGGAGGGAACGAGGTCGGCTGAGAAAGTTGGGGGAAGTGATGAGAGAACCAGCGATTCTGTCGATTTGACTCACCTGATATGGTACAGGGGTGTTGGACTAGTATCGAGTCAGTGACTCTATTGCCTGAGATACGAGAACTGGTACACCGACTTCGAGAGTATACTTGACTGCCCTGCAATGGCATGACCTAAGCGAAATGAGCGGGTGCTTATCCGCTGCAGCTACCATGAACGAGATGTGGAATGTGGAGCCTCACCCTTCTAGTGTGACGGGCATTCTGTGCTTCCTCGGTTGCTCTTGCAGATCCGAGGTGATCGTAAATGAGGATGTACAAGGAAGCGTGGCCAGGCTACTCGTAGGACCCACTCCTCGGTCGTCCGCTACATCACTAGGTCTCACACGCTCGCTCTTTCTGAAGAGTTCACGTGATCGCTTTGGAAGCTGAGTTCCCGTCTATTTTTCACGTTCACCGAAAATCGATGCCACAGCTTCCACCTAGAGATTTCCTCTGAACAATCAATAGTTTTGCTGCTACGATCTTACTCAGCCCGAAGACATTCGATTTCAGCTGTGGCGTTACCACCGGAGGATCGAATGTTACATGCGCAACCACGCAAAATGCAAGGGATCAATCTTGATTCAAGCTGTCTACGGATCTATATAGAACCATTCATTTGCTTCGTCTTGAGGTCCCTGATATGTTCATTGATATATCCCCGCTTCTCAAGCTGTTCGAGGCTCAAATCCTTAGCACCCGTTATCCTGCCCAAGCAATCCTGCCGAGAGTCAGCTTGCAATGGTAGCTGATACGGGAAGCAGGCAGGCGTTTACCTCGGATCCACAAGAACAGTCGAAGCTCTGAGCCATATCCCATTCGGTACTGGGGTAAAAGAAGGTGATGTTCTCCCCAGCTGTCAATCCATTCTCGGTTGTTCGGATACACCATCGTTCGGGATGATTTTGGGGTAGGTCGAGGAAGACGGTAGGTGCGCAAGAGTGGTTCACTATATAATTGAGCTCCACATGAAAGACAATGATGAGGATGGACGTACTGAAGAGGAGGTCCGAGTTTAGCTCAAAATGATCTCTGCTTCCTGGACCATACTGGCCGGACGAGTAGGCTTTCTCGGGGGCTATTGAGAGGTTCTCAAGAGCAGCGACGACAGTATTTGGGGGGAAGTCCTGATCGGTTCAGTATTCAATTCCAGCGAAGACATTGGGCTCACGGTCGTAGATACCAGTCTACTCGAGAAGGTCTCTCCCAAATGCTCGTTCGATAACCCATTCGGTAGTCGTCCGCTCGGCGCACTGAATTCAACGCGGAACAGTTCCGGATGGGTTGGGATATATCTCTTCCCTCCATGCGTATTCGCATGAGTCGGCTTGACGAAGGGAGTAGGAGGACTGTCTGGAAGTTGAGGAGTAGGGACAGGCATGATCGATCCAAGCTATGTACAGTACACTGAAGGGATGGTATAATACAAGTCATTGCGGTAATTGCAATTGACGCTTCCCGTGAACTCCTAGATTTCCGGACCGGCTCATTTGAAAGCCACTTGGGCAGCCGTAGCCGCGTTCCCGGTTTCGTAAGCAGTAAAACCTCCGTCTTCCGCTGGAATCGAAGATCGACCGGATATACGCGGGATGAAGCACATGGCGTCGAAGCGAGGGCATCGGGCATGCAGTACGATCGGAAGCAATCACATTTCTTTTGACCAATATATTTTGGACTCCTGTATCGATACGGCTTGAAGGGGTTAGAGGAACGGTCACGTCGTCGCTCGGATACTATTAACGAACATAACGCCAGCTATTCGATAGAATCTATAACGACTCGGTATACCAGGGCACCCAATTTTGTCATCGAGCTTTGGCAGCTTCGACAAGCTCAGAGCAAAGACGAAATATCACTTACTGTATTCCGTTCGAGGAACCTCGTCAGACTCAATCACTCTCCACCGTGGACCGGATTACTTCCCCTCTACCCCGCTCTCCGTCTCCCATGCCCCCTTCCTTTCCTCCTCCAGCGATCCACCTCCCTCCTTCCCGCCCATCCTCTCCCAAAACCTCCTCGCCCGCAACACCAGTCCCTTGGCCACTCCTCTTCCCCATCCTCCTCTTCCGAATAGCAGACGCCATGACCTACGCCGTAGTCTTCCCCATCATCGCCGAACTCGTCATGTCCTTCAACGTACCTCAAGATCGTGTCGGCCTATACGCGGGGATAGGTGAAGGAGCATTGATGCTTGTGGAAGCTGTCGTGGCGACGACTTGGGCGAAGGCGGCCGATAAATATGGGAGGAGACCTTGTATGATCTGGGGTTTTATTGGGACTGTTGGGGCGGCGCCTATGGTCGGGTTTAGTAGTTCCGTCTGGCAGGTGATCTTATGGAGGTCAATCTGTGAGTGATGCTGCCCTGGACTACCACAGCAGTGGCTTACCGGAGCTTCGTAGTCGGTCTCAACCCATGCGGTGTGATCGTCAAGATCATGGCTTCCGAGATATCAACTCCCGCAAACCGCGCCAGGGTATTCTCCATCTTTAGCCCTTCCTTCTCCGTCGGTCTGATGTTGGGCACTTTCATGGGCGGAGAGCTGGCACATCCGTATGGACGATTACCTTGGTGGCTAGGCGGGACGAGCGAGTTCTGGCGGAGATGGCCGTATGGATTGCCAACCACGGTGTCAGCGGGCTTGTAGGTCCCGATCAACCCGAAGCGGGTGGTGACTGATGAGTCATAGCGGCTTATTAGCCATTCTGGTTGCGATATTCGCGCTTGTCGAGGTATAATACCTCACGCCGTCCAAAGTTTGTTACTGACAAGGTCGATAAGACTCGCCCTCCTGCTCAATACCATAAAGCCGAAGACCACGAGAAGCGGCGGGAAAGAAAGGCATTCACGGCGACGTTGAAGGTGCCAAACTTCGTTCTCATCACTTCCGTCTTTTGCTGTGAGTACCCTGGACTTGTATCATATGCGCACTTACTCATACTCGGACAGTGTTTCAAGTCAGTGAGTATATGTTCAGTGTACCAAGAAGACGAGTGATTGATCTCCGCAGCGACTTTCGCTTGGGATGGTGTCTTTGCTGTTTACACCCACACCGCGGTACCTCTAGGTGGTCTTGGCCTGCCTGTAGGTCTCACTCACCTTACTTCGCCCTATCCGTTAAATGTCTTTCCAGGTCGACAAAATTGGTCTCCTCTACTCAACCAGCTCGATCATATACATCTGCGTCGCCCCTTGGTGCATCCCTGCTCTCACCAAGCGATTCGGCTCCATCCGGACGCTCCTCATCATCTTTGCCGCCTGGCCACTCGCTACATTCACCATCCCCCTTGCTCAATATATGGCAGGACATGCGAGGCCGGTGATGTTCGTGGTCTTGTTGGGTCAATTGGCGATGAAATGTTTCGGAAACTTCGCATGGCCGTAAGTCGTCGGGTATGTCGCTAGGCGGAACGAAGCTGACGAAGTTGGTCAAGGGTTTGCGACATGTTGACTATGGCTGTTTTTGATGACTATCCGGATTTGCTGGCGACGGGCAGCGCGATCAGTCTGATCGCAGGTGTGAGCTGAATTATCACAAGACGTAGCTCGACTAAACCTGATTGGCAGGCTGGAGGTCGAGCGGCCGGTCCCACCATATCGGGATGGATCTACTCGATTTCGACACAATTCAACACCGGATCCTTCGGTCGCCAGATATCCTGGCTCGCGCTGCTTTGCGTTGCCCTTCCTCCCGTCTGCCTCGTCGCTATGCTACCTTCGGACACGGTTAGCAAGAGTCATGTGCGGAAGGATGATTATGAGGCGTTACCGATGGTCGAGACGACGAGAGCCTCTGGAGAGGAGAGTGAGGATGAGGACGATGACCGGGGTAAAGAGGTTAATTCGGTGAAGGCGAAGGGTGGTGATGTGTAGCAGATTGGGGTAAACAGATCATCGTTGCATATTCCATGTTGCCATATGCATGGATCGTTGCAAGGATTCCTGCTCAGCTTTTTTGGCGATCTAGATTGATGCTCCCAAAGTGACCTGTTCAGCATCTGTTGAGCAGCCTTCGCAGGCAAAAAATGTTCCCTACCGTACTCAACTTCCTCACCAGCCTGCGGCGAGTCTTTCCCAATGGGGCCGTGGTTCAGCATAGGGTGAAACATTCGGGTTCTTGACGTGGGACATCTCATTTGCCGTAAGAGGTTAAGCCGGACTCCCGGATCATTTCCGTTTTACAATATTGCGAAACAGACCGAGACATCATGCCGAGACGGATTACACTTGAAGCACGAGAGTTACTGAAACGAGACTCGTAACCGAATGAGAGCCCACCCTACTGGACATCGTGCCCCTACGACCACTCTTGAGCCACTGCCGGCAAGCCTTCTGACGGGTCCCAACCGGCTTGGTCCGGCGATTGAATTGCCCGCGACAACCTTGCGAGTGCGGTCCCGGATCAACGGGTGTGATACGGGTAATATGGGTGACGCTATTCATCGGCATGATTCAGTGTTGAAACCGTAGTCGTGGCGAGTGTAATCGTTGGGTATCTGTAAGCCTTAAGTGGAGTACGGTCCTCTCCGGGGGGTTTGGCGACGACGAGCATCGATCCTGCACCCAGATCGTGAGATGTCTGAAACGTCTCGCCTGGATTGTTGCACAGAGGCGATATTCATGCCAAAGACTTTGCTATCTGTTCGCGACTGAGGATAAGCCAGTTTTCGACAAGCCCTTCTTTCAAGATCTCACGTTTAGACTATGATAAGAATGCTTGCGGTAGCGCAGCGACCAAAAGCTGAGAGTCCACCCTAGTAGTAGCATGGCCCCCGCACCATTGCTTGATTGCCACTGGCGGTAGTTTTCTAACGGGATCCCTAACCGACTTGTGTCCGACAATTAAATGACCTGTAACTACCCACAAGCGGGCCCGGATTAACAGGATTGAACCCGTTGATTTAAGCACGACCTACACTATCAGATTAGCGAATCTTGGACCAGAACTACCTCGTTATAACGCCGATGACGAGGCTGGAAATAACCCTGCAGGACGGTGGTCGAAGATGATGCTCAAGTACCGGTGATTCGGTATACATCGTCAAACACATAAACGATGAAGCTCAGAAAAACGCCGATCGTCATAGGCATGCATAACTCAACTGATCACCGCGCTTGACCTGCGAACAAGAGATTATCGGCTCGCCAAAGCTCGCAGGTGACTAATGCGAACGTTCAACAGCATCGGAGGGACGTGTCCTCATTCGCCCGTTCTAGTCTCCTCGTCAACAGATGCATTAAAGCTGTGCTTCGTTCGCTCCGCGAAGCTGTTCCGCTTCAAGCCTGGTCGAGGCTGAAATGGTCGTGGGTACTAAACTCCTCCGGCCTGCTCCGCTCCGCCAGAAATCACGGTAGGCTGGTCATCTCATCTGAAATTGTCGTCCCTGCTATTCATTCTCTCTGATGCGATGGCTGGAACAATGGACATGCTTCAAGACTATTGGATAAACTGCATGACCGGCTGGACATAGCAGAGAACATTCACGGGACGCGGATGCAATGCAGTTAGGTATGTGCCAGTCCAGTTGTCAACCGCGTCGAGTGGCCAAGAGACGTAAGAATCTGCATCAAGCAGTTCATATCATCCAGTTCATGTAGCGAACTTTTCGTCGCCTCTGACCTTGCCCATACCTCGCTGGACGTCGTTCTATTACTTCCGATCAATATGTCTACCTCACGCATCGCCACATTCTCCCTCACTTCTACCCAAGCGAAGAAGCTCAAAGCGATGACAGAGTACATCTTGGTCGTCCAGAAGGAGGTTGATCACGGTAGAGTGAAAGACGCGCTGAGTTCGTCGACGAGCTCATTGGGAGTCATTACCCGGCCCCCCCCCCCCAAAAAAAACGCGTATCTTCAGCTGACAAATCGTTGTCATGTGTAGGCCCGAGGTATAGGCCCGAGGTATCGCTGTCAGCGACACTGCATGTTACAACCCGATCGGCTACTCGAAGCGCGTTTTCGTGTACATGGGGACAGTCAAGGAGGCAAAATTCCGGGGAGTCGAGCTGAATGGGTCGGACGCTTTCAAGCAACCCAGACCATTTGGAGGGTACCCCATCTCCGACAATGCCCTCAACATCCTCTTCGAGCGAGAACCCACCTTCAGGCGTACGTACGAGCGCATCCGGACTACGAAATTCGCTACTGTACGGTTGGAGAAGGCACCTGGGACCACTACATCGTCAGTGGTCGAGCAGGAGATTGTGAAGGCGATGGAGACGTCTCGGAAACGTATCTCAAAGAACAAGGATGGACGCGCGCCGACCGAGAGACGTACCGGAGCAGCTCGGGGAAGGGCAGATCAGGATCTATCGGCGATAGCTGTGATGATCCTCAAGGACGCACACGATGAGAGAAAGCGAACGGGTAAGGAAGATAGTGAAACGAAGTCCGATATATCGATGCGTACGTGGGTGAGCTACATGGGTGTTGATATCGATCCTAACAACATCCCATCATCCCAACAGAAGCTCGATCGACCCCTGTCCGCCTGTCTCCATCACCACCCAGTCCCCCACCGACAGATTTCCGGCGCATAGCGCCCATGCCCAAACGTGGTGGGTTCTTCCACCCTCGCTACATGGACCCAACGGGACCTGCCACACCTCGGTCTCCTCCCCGCAAAAGGTCACGCCAGCATTCCCCTGAAGCTGAACCGTCGACCAGAGCAGCGTACATCCCCATCCCCCCTTACCAGGCCCACAAACGACGACGCTAGACGCGTCAAGTAGACCTGCCGGACAGATCATGTGAGTATTCTTGTAACGTTTACTGCTTTCGCTAATCCGAGTTCCGCAGAATACACATGTACCCCACCTCAGAAAAGAATGTGTCAGTAACGAATCAAACGATAATAAGGAGGAAGCAAAGAAAATAGGAAAAAATCAAGAACCAAAAAACAAGTGCTAGAGGTTCATGTTGTCGCAAAGCTTGTTTCTTGATGCATACGATGTTGTGTTTCGCATTCTGGGTCCAGAATGATTCATCGGATAGCGGTACTGCTGACGACTTTCCTTCGCTCGCGCTCAGATTCGGATAAGATAGGTCCTCCAGTGAAAGCTAATACTTGATATTCGGTATGTGCCCTGAACCTGTCAGTACCGCTTCCCTTCGCCATTCACTCACCCTAAAGCTCCAAGGTTCGCCCTGAAGTATCCAAGCGATTTTGATACCTGCCCATCCCAAGGTCGGGGACTGGCGTTCCGATCACTGTCTTTCCGCGAAAATACCTTGTCCACTTTCTTCCTTACCCATCCTCCTTTGTCCACTTCTTCGTCCGTAGCATTACTACTTGCAGAACCGTTACCTGCCACCGTCACGGCGTCATCGGGAAATCGGACAATCTCGGATGCGCCGTTCGTATACGGATGTGAGAACGGTAATGAATCGTGCGAAGACTTTGAAGTAGGTATTGGCGGTCGATAGGGTTGTTGTCGCTGGCGAGGGAGTTCTTCGATACCCGCTGCTCGGATATCCTTAGGCATCGTCTTGCCTGGATCGAGCAATAGAAGATTGATGCTCCCCGCTGCATTCTCCTCGTACCCAATGATTGTCCGCGAGTGACCGGAATGCTGGAGGATTAAAGGATATCTTGTTGAAAGCCTGACAGCTTCGCCTCGTTCTATTCCATCCTGATCGGTACGCATCATCACGTCGAAGGCTGATCTCGGCTTTAGTCTGACGTGAGACGATGTCAACCCGTTCGTGATCGCATCTTCCGCAAAGTAATCCTTCACCCATTGCTGCAACGCGATATGGGCGGTACGAGGACCTCCACTTCCAGCTTTCGGTTTCGGAAAGTCGTACAGCTCGCAAGGTATTCCTCTTGCGCTGAACATCGCGTACAGATCGGATGTGCCGATCCATTTCCGTGTTCCCAAGACCTTACCTTTCAGCTGACCCCGTCCGACTCGATCGTAACCATTTCCCCATCCCTCCTCGATCCAGCCTTGGATGCGTCGAACTCCTGGATCCGAACCGATGATCTCCCGGGAGAACAATAATCGATATGCTGGCTGCGATACCAACAGTGCCGAGAGCGCCATCAGGGCGTTCCGATATCCACATCCCCAGCCCATGTCGAAATCCCAAGCGCCTTTGATATGTACCAATGGACGACTAAGGACGGCTGATCGGGTGATCCGTTGGTGAACCGCGGAAGTGAGGATCTGAGCGAGAACAGGGATGATCCCAGGCGAATAATTCGACAGGATATCGCTTCGGTTTAGCGGTCCGTCGATAGGGTCCCACCATCTGTCCCCTCTGTCCACCTTCCTATTGACCCAATCCGACCATCCTCCAGGTCTCGCCGGACCATCCCAACCAACCTCAACCGAGTTATCGTCCTCCCTCTGACCCGCTGCCTGGTAAGTCTGCTCGGAGTAATCAAAGTCTCGCTCATCGTTGTCTATGACCGAAGTATCCCCTTGTTCTGAGGAACCAGCATCAAGACAGCCGTTTACATGTGTCTGTCGTTCATTCTCGTCCATGAAATCGAAAGGATAGCCGCAGATGAAGCAGGCATTCGCGCCAGGTGAGCGGCTAAACTCCAGCTATCAACAAGGGACTTCCCTTCATTTAGGGAACCGCTTACTGCGGAAGTATAGGAGATGGTGTAGATCTTTCACTGTAGCCTCTCTTTGAGTCCCTACCTCCGACAAATGGTATCGCTACATCGTCCTCAGCGGTCGGATCGAAATGAGCGTTGACATGCCGGGCGAGAGCGGCCTGGTCGAGGTCAAGAGATCGATTGCAGACCGGACAAAAGGGCATACCGATTGTAAAAGATGATGACGTTATGTAAAGGTATCTCCAAGCAATCGGTTTACATAGAACCACTCAAGCTATCCAAGGAATGTACAAACAACAACCGAAAACTGCGCCGGCAACATCCCTTTCGGATAGCCTTCGCATAGCCCCCTCCTTTAGTGGGGCTCCGCATTGCATCGCTCGGCAAGTAAATGATCGCGAAATTCTGCTTGTGAACCCCTCGAGTCGTTCGGTTAGTGACTTGGTCGCCAAAGCTCGAAACTTCCGGTTCTCGTAATGTCGGATACAAGAGAGGATGCGGAGCAGGATATGGTCGCGGCTGGGATGGCGAGCGGGATGGAAGACTCTCTAGGGGTGAGTCTGATCATCCATCCAGCAGCACGAAATCCTTAGCTTCTGTGCGCATTGGACTTCGCTCAATTGTGATTGCTCTGTCAGTCCTCCCTATCCAGCTCTTTCTCGATGCCTCCTCTCTCACCTAAGCCACCTACTCTAGCCGCATCTCGATATGATACTCCCGCCGAAGCAGATCTCGACCCCGCCCCTTCTTCCGAGCCTGTTGAGGGTTTAGATGAGTGGAAATCGACATATGAGGGATACACCTCACAATGGCAAGCCGAGTCCGCCGAAGCTCGTGAGAGAGCTCTAGCAACCCAAAGACGGATCGAGGAGGTACGAGCTGCTGAGCGAAAAGCTGCGTCGGATCTAGCCACCGCAGACCGCGGAGAGAGGGAAGCGAAGCAGAGCGAATCGCAGCGGAAAGAAAGGTTACGACGGGAACTTGGGGATTCGGCCGAGACCGAAGAAGAGGGGTTGAAGGCGGGTAGGAAGGAAGGATCGGTGTTGAAGAGGGGTCCGGAGGAGAATCAGAGTAAGGTGAAGGATGCTTGGGAGATGGTAAGGCCTGCGGATGAGGGGGTGGATGACGAGCAGGGGGAAAGGAAGGAGGTGGTCACTGATGCGACAGGAGTAATCGATGCGGATGTTGAAGGTGGGCAGACGAATGTGACGGGTGAGGGAGGGAAATCGCCCATCAAACAGGTAGGCCATGTCATATCTTCATGTTTAACCGTCTGATTGCCTACTTTTCAGACCATGCACGACCCGACGACATCTACCGAACCTCTACCCCCATCCATGCAGGATGACCAATATGATCAATCGCGTTCGAAATCCGGCGACCAAGCGACCACCTCGCGGCTTTCAGGTACATCTCAAGCATGGGTTGAGGTGTCGAGCTCGCCGTCGTCAGCGGAGGATCTGTCGCCTCCAGCTTCGGGTTCAGGCTTTTCTAGCGAGGAAATGATGAGCGTGCCGAGGAGTAGCAACCGGGTTGGGAAGGCTGTGTCGGAACCGGTCCCGAAGGATTCGTCAACCTCCGGCCGAAACGCTGGTGATCTCGATGCGACGAAGGGCAGGAAGTCTGGACCCGCATCCAGAACTCAGATTGGGCGACCCAATGCGAGATCACAATCACATCAAACCCCTCCTTCACAACCGCCGTCGCTCACCTTGTCCCTGTTCACCAAGCCGTCCCACCTAACCTTCTCCCGAATCGTCGCAGTCTTAGGAATCAACCTCGTCCTACCTTTCATCAACGGAGTGATGCTCGGTTTTGGCGAGATCTTCGCTCGAGAAGCTGTCAAAGTCGGCAAGATCTGGTGGACAGAAGGAAATTCATTCTTCCGTTCATCAGATTCAGGTTCAGATGACAGGATAAGACTCGAGCGAGGGCGGGACGACTCCTCCGCAGGTGGAAGAGGTATCGCTGGAGTAGGGTTGAGTGGGAGTGGAGGTTTCCCTTGAGCGTAGTTATTCCCTCTGTTGATTACCGGTAGATACTTGACAACGCTATATTGTCATGGTCCTCAGGCACGGCGATCGAGCCCAAGTAAGAGGAGGTCTAGCCTTCACCGGCTAATCATTGTTTTCGTTTATCTCCGGATCAGCATTCCTCGCTTCTAGACCGTTTATACCCCTTGCTTTTCCTCTTTAGTACCCCTGTGACTCCCTGCTACGTGGAGCCGTCGCAGATGAGATTGGAAAGATGAGTCATATCACCCTAGGCTCACCAGCAACATTCCGGTCAGGTCCATCAAGACCAACGTTAGTCCAATATTCCAATGCATTCTTCATTCAACTCCATTCTGAGGATTAATGTCTGTTGCTGATCCCTAAATGAAGAAAGTCTGGCTCTTGGCAACCTCTCCCCTACGTCCACTCAGGCTTCATCACCCACCCCTATCACCCAGCCACTACCCCTCCAACCACCCCCCTTGAACCCCCCTCAGCTGGGGAGAGCTCGAAGGCAGCTGCCTATCGAAATCGATTCTCGTGGAGTGGTTTACATGGTACCAGCGGGTTGAAGGGGAAAGGTGCAAAGACGAATGCTTATGAGATACCGGTGGATGTTGGGGATGAATTTTTTGCTTTCGAGGAGTATCGGTCTACGTCGGAAGAGGATGGGAGGGGGGATATCTGGTATCGAGGGTCAGTGGGGAAGCGCTTTACTTATGGATAGCTGATGTGATTACAGATACGTGGTACAAGCTGTCTCCCTATCCTCTCTCGCTCCGACTCCCTCGGCGTCTACATCCATGTCCTCACCAGCACCTTTCCCTCGACCCGAACCTTCGGTATTGATAGGTATCTTCCCAGCCGCAGTAGCCCACGTCCGACCAGGAGATAACGTCGATGACGGCTCACTCACCGCTGCGTATGAGAAAGCTGTCCGGCTAGCCGAGGAGAGAAGTCGGATAGGACCGAGCGGATGGACAAGCGAGATGGAGGCTGTCAAGGAGGAGGATGAAGACATCGCCAGTCCAGCACGGTCCGACGGTCCCGTCATCGATATCGCTTCCTCAGGGAAGAGGCAGTCATTACCACATACGAACGGAATTTCCAGGGCCAATCGGCCAAAGTCGCTTGTGCTTGAGAAGGGGATGGTTGGGAGGGAGGAGGATAAGGAACAACCGCCTTTACCGAGACTTACGGCTGGAGATTCAACGCTTGCCGGACAGCAGTGGCCATTGGTGGATGAGATTGCTGGTGCCATCCGGGAATGGTATGGAGTGAGCAACCTATCCCGATCAGATCCTTTCTCTCCGAACTAGAATGGTATGAACTGATACTCGCTGCTAGAGATTGCCGACATACCTCGCCAATCGGGATTATCGCCTTTTCTCCACTGTCATACAGCATATTGACGCCCTCTTCCTTGGTCGGAGACAGCTTCTCGCTCAAACACTTAGTGGGGATGAGCTGGTGCGAGTCCGACGGGAATGCGTGTCGAGATTGGTCAAATGCAATGTTGCGCAGGGACTGGAGGTCATCGTTCGCAGTCTGGATGATGGGAGTGTCATGGTCGTTGATCGGGATAGGGTGTATAGCGGGGCTAGATGGATTGGCGGGATCTCTTGCTATCTTCATCAAGTTCAGGTCAGTCGGGCTCTCGGATGCAAGACAAGCCTGACCCAGGGCAGTTTGCCTACATTGACTTGATACCCCTCGAATCGCTACTCGGCAAAACATCGAGCCTATCTGCGACAATCCAGCCAATGAGCCATTCGAAGTCACATCGCTTCTCCATCACGCCAGCCAACAGGCATGCTGGAGCGCCTCAAGCGGCCGTCGGATCATACTACCACTGCTTCCTGGATGTTCACGCCTTTATCGCAAGTCCTTGCGCGCCTGGCGAGACCGCCGAACTTTACTTTTCGCTATTCAATCGAGTCGAGAACCGCTTTGTTACCGAAGAGTTCTGCTTGGTTCTGAATCATCTTGGTTCTCCTGCTAGAGATCCCGAACAACGACTAGGACGGTTACGGACCCTCTTTACGGATCTTAAGTTCGAGGATGTAGCCAGTTCGATCTTCCTGGTCTGTCGGATGGTGAGGAATGGTGCACTGAAGATGCGGTCGGAGACATCTGGTGGTACCCTCGACTCGCATGACACAGTCGGCAGTATCCGGCGACCCAGCGGTGCAACGTACATGAGTACCGGTACGTTAAGGGGTACGGCCTCGATACTGGAGAGCCTCACAGATGATTCGTTCTCCGTTACATCGGAGTTTGGCGGACATAGAGCGGCAACAATCGACACAGCAATCACGACCAATGCCAGTATCGTCGATGGGCGACCATCGTTTCGCAGACCGCTCGGATGCGCTGTCATGGAGCTCTCTCCTCTCAGCAAACTGTTGAGTGATAGCGGGGACAAGTCTGGCATGGGTGCGGAGTTCAGTATGCCTATATTCGTGCCGAGGGATGAGGCGATGTTCGCGACCCTGCATGAGGATATTGTACATGGCAGAACCAAGGACCTCGTTACTTCGTCCAGGTGAAGATCCGCTGCTGTATCAATAACGACGGTACTGATGGCTTTCACAGGTCCGAAGCCATTGTAGTCAGTCTGAAAGTCTTTCAAGGCTCCGCCCCCCAGATCATCCGTGAACATCCATCCCTACTACTTGAAGTACCTCTTACCGCTCGCCTCGGCTTTCCGGACGGCGTTTATCCCGGTACATTCCGTAACGATCTCTACGTCAAGCTCTGGTCCGCTTCCTTTGCGCCTATGCCTGTGTCTTCAAGCGGGTCCATTCGATCCCGGAAACGTATCATCCCGGCAAACAAAGGCAATGTCCAGGTCACAGTTGAGGTCCGCAAGACAGACGGGACAATCATGTCAGACGCAATTCATGCCGGAGGGTCCGGCGAGCCGCCTGTTCCGCAGTACCACTCGCTCGTCTTCCAGAATAGCGAGAAACCGACCTTCGGCGAGCTCCTGAAGATATCCTTGCCGAAACGAGCACCAGACTGTCATCTTTTCCTCACCTTTCGTTCTCGAGGAAAGGACAGGTACGTCAACACTGACACACATGAGCTGGAAAGACCATTCGCGTTCGCCTACCTTCCCCTGTACTCTACATCGGGATGCATCAAGGATGGCTCGCACGATGTCGTTCTGTATCGAATGGAGAAGAACCTTCAGCCGGCGCCGAGCCTGTATTTCAATGCTCCCTTCTTATCCGATGTCGATCCCGTTCTGCATGATTCGGTCGGAAAGAACATGACGCCCCTTCGAGATCGGATGATGCTGCGAACCTATCTCTGCTCCAGCCAATATACGCAAGATGATACGCTCCGCTCAATGTTCGCTTGGCAACGGTCGACCTCCGAACCCGATACCCTCGCCTCGACACTGCACATGTTCGGGTTCGTCAGCGAGGAAGAGATCGCCAAGTTCGTCCCCGCAGTCTGCGACGCGCTCTTCGGTCTTCTCGTCGCCAACCTGGGCGATCGACAGGACGAGGTTGCCAATCTGATATTCAAAAGCCTCATCAAGGTGCTGGCAATGACTACAGACCGTCGTTTCCCCAACTTCAAGGCCATACTGGACGTCTACATCGACTCGAACTTCCATCACCCGGCCATCTCGTTCCACATCCTGCGGTCCATGAAAGCTGTAATGATGAACCCGAAGACGAAGGAATACCGCGCATTGCTGAAGGTGTGGCACTTGTTCTTCCGATTCGTCATCCGATCCCGCGAGCTTGATCGAGCGAGAGGGATCGGCCTTGACGCGATATCTGCGCATATCGAAGCGGACTTTCGAAGGCAAACGAAAGCAATCCTAGGGGAGATCAACAATCTGATGCGGTCGACCGACAAAGGGTCGATCGGTACTCAGGTCTTGGCGGTACAGCATTATGCGGACATCTTGCCCAATCTCGCTCAAGTCTTTCCGCCGCTCGAAATCGCCGATATGGTCGTCGCCTTTGCCGATACCTTGACATTAGCGAGGGGCAGTATAGCCGTCCACAAGCTGTTATTACTGCTGCAAGTGGTCAAGATCGTCTTCGAGACCTCAGAGGCGAGAGCGTTGCTGGTACCGGCTTTAGTGCGATGGATCAAGCCGCATCTCGGTCGGTTCAGCGAAGCGGCTTTGTCGGCGAATGACGAGCAGCTGAGCATCCAAGATGGAAAGCGGATCAAGTGGATGGAGTGCAATAGATTGGCCACTACCGTGAGCCAGTGCCAAGGATAGGTTACACTGACAGCCAGGTCGTCGCTTCAACCGTCAACAAGCTGGAAGAATGGCTGTCATCTCCCCTCGTCCTCGAAGACCAGGACCTACGGATACAAGAGGAAGATAACATCGAGTACTGCTTGACCCTCATACCAAGGTGAATGGGCGGACCGTCTTACGTGCTGAAATTCGGCAGTCTTCTGGCTTCCTACGCCGACCTCTGTAGTTCAGCCACGGCCACAGCTCTCACCCGATACCGCTCATCCGCTACGATATACAAGCAGACTCCAGACCTATTCCCGATGTCACATCCATTCGCGCTGATCGCCGAACTTCCTCCGCCATCCCTACTCCAACGACATCAGCAAGCAGATATCGATGGTCTCTCCGACTCCGGCACGTTCAATTGCGGTCTTGCCGAATCAGCCGTCGTCATCTTCACCCTGATCCTGTCAGCTCCTCGCGCCAATCTGTCCCGCTTCCTTGCCGAGATCCTGGAGATAGAAGGGACGGAAGCATGCTCGACGATTCTGAAATTGCTCTTCGACTTCTGCAAATCCGTCATCCGATTCGACGCATTTCCTCGACAATGGCTAACCCTCAGCCTGATGTGTTTCAGTGCAATCATTCGTTCGATGGACCCTGCCGCAGAGCTACTCGAGAAGGAAGTGTTCATTCCTCCTGTTCGGGATGCGGATTCTTTCGATGTTCATCTTTGGATGAAGTGCTTCGAACTGCTTTGTGATCTCTGCGGATCGGAGGAGCTGGCGCTGGAAGACCAGACGCAGCAGAGAAGGCGGGCGGAATGGATCGTCGCGGGGGATCTGCGAGACAATGGAGCGGCGTTGCTCTTGAGGCTGTGGAATGCTATAGGATGGCCGGTGACAGAGGGGAAGCAGAACGGTCATATGAGTGACCTACGTTATGGTGGCGTGAGTTCAATCCGGGTCTGTATACAAGGCTGATGGAATCAGTATCAAACTCGATTTACTGGGTTGGCAGAACGTATGCTCGGCCTATGCCTATCGAGTCACGATCAGATGTGCGAGACAGCGGTGGAGATCCTGTTCTCAATGATCTACGCAGAGTACGTCTTGGTCGGGAACTTTAATACCATCGAAACCGAGATCTTTGCCAAGCTGGAGAAGCTCGTATGCTCATCGCTTGTACTCTGTACACTCACGCTGATGATGAGCAGTTCACCGCGAAGACAACCGCGACAAGCGATCCTACTATGAGAGCATACTTCATCGCTCAGCTGCGAGCGGTCTTCGAAACCTCTCCTAGGATCGATGCAAACTTCCACACTAAAGTCGGTACCTTCCTAGACGAGGTTGAGCTCTTCATCGATCTGCTCCTCGCCATGCGTGATCTGCCTGAAACACCAGAATGGAAAGACGAGCGGGCAGCCGCAACCTATCGACTCATGCAGTTCGTCCGGCGTGTCGGGCGGGATGACCTCTACATTGGCTTCGTACACCAGTTAGTTCGCCTCAATGTCGAGACACGCGATTGGCTTGGTGCGGGTTCGGCGCTCAAGATGCATGCGGAGATGTATGAATGGACGGTGAATGGGGACCTGGTGGATATGTTTCGGGAAGGGAAGATCGATCTCCCTCCTCAGAGCCAGTTTGCAAGGAGAGAGTCGTTGTACTATTATGTCATCGATTATTTCGGTGAGCGGAGTGAATGAAGCGAGGATTTGAGCTGATGATCGTAGCCGAAGCCGAGGCATATGAGCTGGCACTAGAGCTCTGCCAAGAGCTCACACAGCAACACCAGCGACTGACATTCAAATTGTCGAAGCTGTCAGAGCTCCTCACGCATCAGGCGAGGTTATGGGAGATGATTGGTCAATCATCACGCCAGAAGCCAGAGTACTTCCGAGTGGTAAGCATCAGTTCCGATCTTTCAACATCTGCGGAAACACTGACTAGTACAGGCTTACTTTGGAGTTGGCACCTCTCTCAACCGGGATAAGGACTTCATCGTTCGTGGTCAACCATGGCAGCATTATTCTGACTTGTAATTGGCCCTTCCCACCTCGTCCTGTGCATCGGCTGATTGACTTGTTAGCTGCGAGAGCATCCAGCACAAGTACCCCTCCGCCTCGATTCACCGATCCAAGGTTGCTCCACCCGAAGCCAAGCGGAAAGGGGATGAAGAGGTTATCTGGATCACATCTGTCCATCCCGAGCCGGATTTCTCGCATCCTGTCTTCGCAGAGACTGTCGCGGACAACGTACAGGCTTACTGGCGATATAATGGGATCAGGGCTTTCTCGAGTAGGAGACCGTACCTCCCGAATCCGCAGGAGACGGACCCAGTCCTGACGTGGACGGAGAAGACGGTGGTCACGAGTAAGTCGCTTTGGGCCCTCTCAGTTCGGTAAAGTGGGTACGCTGACGTAGCATCTAGCTGTCGAGATGTTGCCCGGCGTCCTGAACCGCACCGAGGTGGTGAACATTGCGTATGAGCAGCTTTCACCGATAGCGAATGCCATATCCGAGGTGATCAATGCGACGAGGAACCTAAGATTGCTTACCAGGGGCAGAGGCGATCAACCTGTTGAGTGAGTCTTCGGTTGCAAGCGAAGGCAGTACCAGCTAATTGCACTTCAGCGTGAAGCACCTCGGCACTGCAATCAACGGCGCCGTCGACTCGCCCGTCAAAGGCGGGGTTAAGCTGTATCGCAATGTGAGTCTGCAGTTCTGAGTCGCTCAGATGTATCCTGACATACTGTCAGACCTTCTTGGACCCAGCTTATGTCGAGCGATACTCACAAGACAACCTACAAGTGGAACAGCTCCGCACCGCCATACTCGATTACGTTCGTGCTATCCAAGAGAGTCTCGTCGTGCATAAGAAGCTGTGTAAAGAGATGTCCTTCCACGAAGCGCTCAAGAGTCGTGCGTTCCGCATTGTCAGTATAGCAAGCTCAGCTGATCAAGTACAGATTTCCTCCGAGCCTTTCCAAAAGAGATTGCTGTCCTTCCGAGTAGCTCGGACTCGATCGAATCGGCCCTCCCTCCTCTGCCTTCGATCAATGGCCATATGGAGCGCAACCTGTCCCCGCTGACCCCGACAATCGCTTCGCCATCGCGCCATTCGACCATCTCGGAAACGTCAAGCGGCTACATTCTCCCTCCCCTACGTATTGGGCCTAGTCCAGTGGATATGTCGTCACTCCGTCGACCGCCGAGCGTCCCATTGACTGCGAGCAGCTCGCCCTTTCTGCTCAGTACGAGCAGGAGTAGCCGTCGATCATCGATCACCAGTCCAAATGGAGCTCCAAGCCTCGGATCTCGAGCTTTGAGCCTTGTGGGAAGTATCAGCGGGAGGTCGGGCATCAGTGAAGGGACTGCAGGGGAAGAAGTGGTAGCCGTCGAGGGGGTGAAGAAGGGGAAAGGTTTGAAGAGATTTGGGAGTCTCATGCGGAGGAAGTAGGCGAAACGGTCATGCCCTAATGTGTTTTGATACCTGCATATAACGATACAACAACAGTGTGACGGATTCCGAGATGCTACTTGACGGATTGTTTGTACCCTATGACGCATCGGAATCAGCTTAACTAACAAGCGAGGGAATGGTTTAACTCACGGCTAGTATCCAATACTATGTTGCCACAGATCGCACACAGCCCTTTCTTATACGCGCATTTTTGACATCGCGTAGCATTATTCTGCTGGACGGATTGCTGCATCACAAGGTCACTCAAGCTGCTGTGGAGCGACAATCCGTGACGTACCTTGCAATCGAGACATTTGTTCCCGTACGGATTGATCTTCCCCTTCCCAGCTCCTCCTGTACCCGGCTTGACGTAAGGTGCAGATCGAGCTCGTGCGGTTAAAAGCTTATTCTCGCCTATCTTTCGGGTTGAGGAGGAAGGTTGGAATGGGTCGGGTGCAGCTAGGGTGGAGACTTTCTGGGTGTTTCATCAGCTGTCGTTGCTCTCGAGCCTTCAGGTGCGCGGAAAGGCTGACTTTCTCGCATTTCTTGCAAACCATGATTGAGTGACGATATTGACAGGTCAGATATAAGTCAGATATACTTGTGATCTGGCAAAGACACAACCGCGACATCTTGCCACTGTTAATTTTGCTTCCGTGCATATCGCCGCAATTCTCCGGCTATGGAGTATATCAGTGGGAGGCCATGGCGGAGGTTAGCTGTGTGACGTTGTCGGGCTATTCGAAGCGACACTTACACCTCTCTCGACATCGTCCGATACCAATACAGTCGCGAGGGGCACTCGTTGAGCCACCGAGGGCTGCAAGTAGAAGAGGGTTTTCCCTCCTCGTCCGATATTCCTGTTCACCCATTCTTCCTCTGACCGTCTCTCTCGAGCAGGATGGACCCCTCCCGGCCGCTTGTCGTTGATAATGGTACTGGGGTGAGTCAGCTTCCTCCTCTCCACATCAGTATCTTTCCATGCGATATCTCTGCAGTGGTATTTGGAAGCTGACATTCCTCAGTTCGTTAAATGCGGGTGGGCCGGCTCAAACTTCCCCGAACATGGTAAGTCCTGCTCAACTCTTGCTGTCCCATTCCTTAGCTGACCCAACCCAGTGTTCCCCTCTATCGTCGGCCGACCCATCCTCCGAGCCGAAGAAAGACTCGGTTCAACCTCCATCCGTGACCTAATGGTAGGCGACGAAGCAGCCGAAAACAGATCTTACCTCCAAGTGACCCAACCGATGGAACATGGGATAGTGAGAAACTGGGAAGACATGAGACATCTCTGGGATTATACTTTTGATGAGAAACTCAAGGTCGACACGAAAGGAGCCAAGGTCTTGTTGACGGAACCGCCTATGAACCCAACGGCGAATAGACAGAGGATGTGTCAGGTTATGTTTGAGGATTATGGGTTTGGTGGGGTTTATGTCGCCATTCAAGCGGTTTTGACACTATATGCGCAGGGTAAGTGCTTTTGGCTCAATGGTTACTAGGTCCGAGCGTGCTGATCCAGATCGTTGACAGGTTTGCAAACGGGAGTAGTCGTGGATTCCGGGGATGGTGTCACCCATATCGTCCCGGTATATGATGGTTTCGCCCTACCTCATCTTACTCGACGACTCGATGTTGCGGGAAGAGACGTCACGCGGTACTTGATCAAGCTTCTGCTCATGCGAGGATATGCTTTTAATCGGACGGCGGATTTCGAGACGGTGAGAGGGATCAAGGAGGCTTTGTGCTTCATGAGCTATGATCTGGAATTGGATAAGAAGTTGTCGGAGGAGACGACGGTGTTGGTGGAGAATTACACGGTGAGGGTCGGGGTGAGCGGCACCGGAGTGAAGCTGATTGCGGGTAATGGTAGTTGCCAGACGGACGAGTCATCAAAGTCGGGTCTGAGCGATATGAGGCGCCCGAATGCATGTTCCAGCCGCACTTGGTCGACGTCGAGCAGCCGGGCGTTGCAGGTGAGCAGCTTCATATCGTGCGGATAACAGGTTTAGCTGACGTTGCATCCACTCAGAATTGCTATTCCAGACCATTCAGCAGGCAGCAGTCGACACCCGTACAGAGCTTTACAAGCATATCGTCCTTTCTGGTGGCTCGTCGATGTACCCCGGCTTACCTTCGAGATTGGAAAAGGAGATGAAACAGCTCTACTTGACGAAGGTATTGGGAGGGGATACGTCGCGATTGAAGGTGCGTTAGCCTTCCCATAACTGGACGGACACCTTAGCAAGTGTGACTGGTTCTCGATGGAATGTTGACACCTGTGCACGCAGAACTTCAAGATCCGGATCGAAGATCCTCCACGACGGAAACATATGGTCTTCCTTGGCGGTGCTGTACTAGCAGATATCATGAAAGATAAAGAGCAGTTCTGGGTTACAAAGGCGGAATGGGATGAGCAGGGCATTCGGGCGTTAGACAAGCTGGGTCGAGGAGATTAAGCGAATACTTGGTAGCCCCAGGATGCAAGCATTCTCACACTGTCTCCCTGAAGGTCGCACGAAATGAATGCATGCAACCACCTCGTTGGGGGAAAGTAACTATATCCACGGCAGGAACTCGTGACGCGTGATTTGTGACGACCAGGCCTACGCTAATTTCATCCTCGCTCTTTCCAGGCGTATCAACCTTCAGAATATCGAAGGCTGCGCCCAAGGCGTCGGAAGGACGACTGCGGTCTGAATCGCAGCTCGGCACCGAGGGTCTTCGGATCAATCGCTGAAAGCACATTCTGGCAGAGACGCTTGTGGTGGGCAGGTCAGAGAAGGACTCGTAAATGGCATAGCAGACATATTTGGTAGCTAGGTCAAGTGAGCATGACTCGCTCACAAGCTGTGCCCGATTGTCTAACTCTTCCATCACAGCTTAGCTCTCCATTCATCCCCTTCTCGGCCGTGCACCGAGCGGTAAAGTGGTCGGCACCTGAACCTCTTAGCGCGTCATATCACTTCGACCCAACCTTCTCTTCTACTCCTCGACGTTCTGAACCAAGCCCTTCGCTCCCAGCATGTCCCGTCCTTCCTCCTATCACGACGGTCAACGGTACGAGGAGGACCCTTTCGACTCGAACGGATTCGCTCTTCCCCTCTTTACTCAACAGTCTGCCGTTCCGTCCTATCGTACGGACGGACAAGCTCATCTCTCACCGCCGCAGGCATCTGGTCATCAACATCGACATAGCCTCAATTACGGCTCCAGCATCAACTCCCCCTTCAATAGCTCTGCCTCCGCACATGGGCCTCCTCAATCCCACCATCGTCAACAGCAGAGCGTCTCTTCTGGCCTTCCTTACACTTCGGTACCATACCCTCAAACAGCGCATCCGACCTCGCAGGTCGACGAGCTGATGCCTCCTGCTACGTCGAGTGGGAGCTTTGGCTCATTAGCCAGGAGTACCTCCTTGGGAGCGAGGAAGAAGGACCCATACAGCTATTCGTCCGATGATGTGGAGAGTGGACTAGGGAGTATGGATACACGTGGCGAGCCTAGTACTGCATGGATGGGATATGGAGGAGGACGGTCCTCGGCAGCACAGGCATACGGTGCACTCTCCCAATCAAGGGATGTTGCTATGTCACCGACAAAGACCTATTCCAGCAACAATCAGATGAAACCTCCTCCCGTCCCTGCATATGCCCTCACCCGTCCTCCTCCTGCTCGAAACGACTCCAGTGGGTCATCACCGTCTCGATCAGCATACGATCATGGCATCAATAATCCGTACGTCCCTCAGGGACTTGACCCAGGTCCGTCAGTTCCTGTCAAAGAAGCGTCATGGACAGGATATCGACGTCCCCTCACCGGTCCACGAGTCCCTTCCAACAGCATGCAAAAGTCTTCCCCCATCGAACAGCTCTCTCCATTCGTCATGCCCGACAATCGAGGCATTAGTCCACTCTCACCTCTCGTCGACCCATATAACCTCTCTCCAAACATGCAACCTCCTCAACCCGCTTCTCCTGGTATGTCAAGTCAGCCACGATGGAGTGCTTCTCAAATGCCTTTGTCTCCACCACGGGGACAACGTCCTCAGTCTTCGCAGCAGTTGTATCCTGCTAGTCAGCCGGCTACTCCCGCTACGAAGAAGTACGATATGGGACCTCCGAGGGCGAGGCTACCTTCGCGGGAACGGAGTCGAGGTGGTACTTCGAGACAGGGTTTCAGAGAGATTAAGTCGTGGAAAGACCTGGACCCGATGGTGAATCATGAGCCGAATGGACGAAGAGCAGATCCCGACATACCAGGGAAATACCTGAGTGTGAGTGGATCTCATTACGGTCACAACGGAGCTGATGTTTGGGTCAGCCCTTGAAATGCCTTACTGCGCATTTACCGCAGACATATACCCTGTGCAATCCTCAATTCCGATATGAGACATCAGAAAATCCTCGGCGAGTATTGACGAAACCTAGTAAGCCGGCTCACAACGATGGAGCGGACAACGAGGATTGGGATTATATACTATATGTCAATGATTTACTGGGCGGAGAAGATGGAGGTGATCGGTGAGTATACTCCGTATCGCAAGACTCAGATCTGACACGTTCAGGTATCTGATCCTGGATGTCCTGGGTCAAGGGACATTCGGTCAAGTGGTCAAATGCCAGAACATGAGGACACATGATATCTGTGCTGTGAAGGTGGTCAAGAACAAACCGGCGTACCTCAATCAGAGCAAGATGGAGGTGGCGATACTCGACCTGGTGAGTTTACATGACTCAGGACAAGGGTCTTTGCTGATCTCTCACAGCTCAACCAGCAGTACGACCCAGGCGACGCCCACCACATCCTCCGCATGGTCGAGTCCTTCACCCACAAAAGCCACCTCTGCCTCGTCTTCGAATGCCTCTCGTCCAACTTGTACGAGCTCATCAAGCAAAACCAATTCAAGGGTCTCAGCACACAGCTGGTCAAGGTTTTCACTCAGCAGCTCCTTGAATGTCTAGCGGTGTTGAAGGATGCGAGGTTGATACACTGTGATCTCAAGCCGGAGAATATCCTTCTCAAATCGTAAGCCGCCAAGATAGCGACTCATGCTAATACTCGTAGTCTGCAATCACCGCAAATCAAGGTCATCGACTTTGGCTCCGCTTGCCACGAGATGCAGACGGTGTACACATACATTCAGTCCCGATTCTATCGTTCGCCTGAGGTCCTGCTTGGCCTGCCATACTCAGCTTCGATCGACATGTGGTCATTGGGGTGTATCGTTGTCGAGCTCTTCCTCGGTCTACCCTTGTTCCCTGGGACGAGCGAGTATAACCAGGTCTCGCGCATTGTTGACATGCTAGGGTGAGTGAGAAGTCCTACTTCTAGCGCAGCACTGACATGCTTCAGTAACCCGCCTCATCAGCTGCTGGAAGTCGGCAAGCAGACCAATGAGTTCTTCAACTGCGTCGGGGTCGATCATCAGGGACGGAAGCAATATCAGCTCAAGCCGATGGAGCAGTATACCGCAGAGCATCAAACGCAGGAACAGCCGAGCAAGCAGTACTTCAAGCAGACCAAGTTGAAGGAGATCATCATGGAGTATTCCTTTTCAAAGAAGAACCCGAAGCAATCGGATATCGATAAGGGTGCGTCCAGCTTGTACTTAGAGAGCCGCTGCTGATGGGAGCAGAGATGGCGAATCGGAGGGCTTTCATTGACTTTGTGGAGGGATTGCTGAATCTTGACCCGATCAAGAGGTGGTCCCCCCAACAAGCAGCGAAGCATCCATTCATTACAGGCGAGAAGTTTACCGGCAAATTCGAGGTAAGCTCTGCTCTTGGAGAGTGATGCTGACCACTTTCAGCCACCATCAGCACCCTCGCGGAAGCAGTCATACCCCACTCCGACGCCTGAGATCGTCACTCCCTCATCTTCTAGCAAAAAGTATGGTGGTCTGGTCCAGACGCCTCCTTCCTCCCGTGCGCCTCGGGTCTACTCCGATGCAGCAGCCTACAATCAGCAACTCGCTCAACATCAGTCATATACCGCTCAGGCCCAAAGCGCGAGCAGTACACCTCGTCATGCACCCTTCTCCCCTGGCTACGATATGCAGCAGCAGCAGGCATATGCTCAGCAACAGCGGAAACCGTCACAACAGCACCACCCTTCGAGAAGTCAAAGTCAAAGCCAATGGCAGTCCATGGCACTGCTAAACAGTGATCATCAGCGCGTCCCATCGCAAGGTCTTCCGGCTTCCACATCTCAAGGTTCCATACGAGCCAATAATGCACCTACGATGGCTGCCGTGACCAAATCTCCTCCAAACTCTTATTACCCGCCTTCTCGAAACCGTGCGAATACAATCAACCAGATGGATGCGATCCCTCCTGCTCTCGCTCGACTCACTCACTTCGGCGCTCCCGATCCTTCCGGTACAAGAAACCTTACTCCGGTAATGAATCGAGACGATGCGATACGCGAATGGGAAAGGCGTCAGCAGGGACACTCGAAGAAGTCGAGCCTGCACAATACGAGCTACCCTCAACTCGAATACCTACAAGAACAGGCAGAACTCGCAGCGATGGGAGGTCAAAGCTGGATGATGCCTGGTCAATATGGACCTGCTTTGGGTCATCGATCTCAAGCTTCCACATCGAGTCATGCGTATCAGATGCAGCCACCGATAGGAGCTTCTCCTCAACAGGACTATCGAGCTCGACCCGCTGCTCCCGGATACGAATCTCAACTACCTCAATCTGCATCATCCGGCCGATCCTACCTTCCCACATATCCTCCTCCAGCAGCCACGTCCGCTCCGAACACCGCTAATTTCGACGCCTTCGACAGCCGAGACTCGACGATGGGGATGATGTATACACCTCTTCAACCAAATCAGGCGGGATACCACCAACAAGGATACTCGGGAAGACACGGCAGTCACCAAGCTAGAGCCAGCTATTCAGAACCATATCATAATGGTCAGAATAGTAACCCGTTCGCTCAACCGCCCGGTCCAGGAAGTCCGAGGTATCAGAGGAGGAGTCAGGGGTATGGATCATGAGTTGAGCTAGAGAGAGGAGAGGAGATGGATCTATGTTATGATGTCATGATCATTAACGACTGCGTGCACCACACACACGTTCGCATTCGTCTTTAGTCAACTTTATCCAGAGCTTGCTTTACTTAAGAAATAACAAAGACCGCCAAGTCATGGTCAGAGCTCCACCAGAGCAAGGACAAGAAAACTCACTGAACAAGTAGACTTTCATGTGCATCAAACTGCCGCCCTTCCCTCTATCGGGCTGGCGAACACTTCCGCCGCCAGACGTTTCGGGATGGACCTCTAACTAATGGTCTCTAAATATAATCAGATGTAACAACGCAAATTCGCGTAGTGCAACCCCCACAAGAAGCTCTCATGGCAATAACGCCGCAATGGTCCGCCTACACTTCGCCACCTCTCCCCGATGATGAGGTCCAATCCCGCAACTCTCCGTCTGCAAGCTTTCCCAATCAATCGCGCGAGTGGCGTTGAAAACCGTCCGGGGACGCACGCATCCATTGGACAGACCGAAAATCCTCTAAGAATACAGTCTGCATCCAAGTTTCCCCCTCAGAACTTGTACTTCTCAGCCTTTTCCTTCCCTTTCCCGCCCGTCTCTTTCCGCTGTCGCTTCTTCATCTCGCCCGAGACCACATCCTCGAACCCGCTTCGATCAACATCCGCTCCAGGTACATGCACCCGATTCGCCTGGGATCTCGAATTCTCGTACCGCTCTTTCAGTTGCGCTTGGGTCAGGTCATCATCCGTGTCCACCGAGATCTCCACGTCCCCAACCTTGCGCTGATCGACGCATTAGTCCTGACACTCAAGTCGAGAAGGGGCGGAGATGTCGCTTACCTTGGTGCCACGATCATCCGCACCCAACACACCAGGACCAGCCCCGCCCTTTCCAACGCTCGCAATATCATACGCGGTAGAGCTCCCCATAAAGCCCCTAGCCGTTGTCTCTCGCTCAGGGATAACCTGATACAGCTCCCTCGGGCCAGACGGTACGTCCTCACTATCCGCCCGAGTATTCTTACGAAGATCGATGAAGTCAGGTGTTTCCAGACCGCCAGGCACTGTCGAGACGACCGAGTTGTATCCTGATGGTGTAGCGAGACCGGACGGTGTTTCGGCTCCTGGACCAGGTGCGGCGGCGGACCTTTCGGATCGTGAGGGGGCAGCGGTTTCTGCTTCGGCTTCGGACTCTCCTTCCTCTTCCTCCTCTTCTGCAGGGAACAGTCAGCGGAATGTAGATGGAGGGGGGGGTTAAAAATGCACCTTCCTCCATTGGAGCGATCTCGCCCCATAAGTCTCGGTCAATCTCGTTCTGATGCTGGGAGATGTCAGTGGAGTTCAGATCAATCCGGATATTGACTAACCGCGATCTCAGCACCCTGCAGCACTCCGAAAACGTCTCCATACAACGGCCGGTTGAAATCGTCCATAGGCGGCTTTCCCCAGCCCCCGGGATGGAAACCCCACTGAGCGCTATAGCGATATTAGAAGAAATACACCTAAATTTGAGAATCACATACCCGGAAGGAATAGGGGCATTCAACCCCTTGATCCGCAGGTTCGGGTAGCTGGGCGGCGGTCCGAACCGTTGCATGGCGATCAACCATGGCGGAGGTGCGAGTGGCGGTATTGACAAAGCCTCCGTAAGCTCATCGCTCAACTCTCCAGGCTTCTTCGTCCTCAAATCCGTCTCCAGCTCTTTGCCCTCATAGTAACTGTTTCCGTCAATCAAGCTAGAAGCAACTGAAGGAGAACTCACGCCTCGCCAAACTTGCTCATACTGGGTTTCGATTGAAACCGGAAGAACGCGTCGTGCAGCTTTTGATAGTCGATGTCGATCTTGCCCATCTTCGGCTGTACCCGTTCTCGTGTTTTCTGACGAAGGGACTGGTCCGCTTCCTTGGCTTTCACCGCATCTCGTTGCTCGCCTATACCTGTGTCCGCAATCCATGCTGCGATATGGTCAGCACAGAGCTTGACCGCCAAGGAGGTTGAAGTCACAGGGTAGCAGATACGGCTGCTTCTCGATACCTCGCTTCCCGGCCAGGTAATCACGTTTCGCATTCCAGTGCACAGGGACGGGGACAGTACTGTTGATCTATCAACTCTTTCTCTATCGCTAAAGATAGGCCATGAACGTACTTTCGATATGATTTTAGGCTGACTAGTAACCGCGGATCTCGTGCGTCGCAATCGAACCACTCCACCACTTCAGGCCGTTCCACCAACTGCTTCAACTCCGACACCGTCAGTTTCTGCAGAATATTAGCGTTTCGTCCCGAACCATCGAGGCTTTCGCCTCGTAGTTGGAGAAGCACTGACCGCAGCCTGCCTCTTCTGCCTCCGTGTCATCCCCAGCTGCTCAAAGGCCTTCCTCGCCGCCCTCTCTCGATCCTCCTCATCCTCATCCTCCTCATCAGAGTAATACACCTCCCCTTTTGCAGGTCCTGCATCTGCTGGTCCCCCTTCCGTACCGTCCCCCTGAAAGTGGGCGAAGATGGACGTAAAGGCTGAGTATGCGGGATCCGAAGCGTCGGGTACATAGGCGAGGGTGTCGAGGGATGTCGTTGCTGTTGAGGCTGTGGATGCGATTGACTGGAAAGGGGTTAGCTGAGTCTCAAGTCCATCTTAGTATGCCGATAGTAGCACGATAGCCTGCTTGTATCGCGCTACCTCCGGCGCTTGGAAGATGTGGAGACCCACCTCGACATCACTTTCTCTCTCACTCTCCGTCCCAGCCTCAGAAGTAGACTCCGAAGGTCCCCTTCCCGTCTTAGCCTTCGCCTTCGCCTTCAACCGTTTCAAAGCACCCCTCGATTTCGCCGCTGAAGGTCTGACAGCCGATCCATCGTGACCATTCACGACGTGAGCGTTCCCATTGCCATTCACGGTCACTGCTGCGGACATCTTGTGAATGTTTTAACTGGATGCAGGGGTTATGCAAAGCGAGCAAGGCTCGAAATAAAGGCAGTTTATAAAGGGCGGCGTTATCCGGCGCAATCGAACGCGGCAGCTCGAGAACCGGGTTCAATTAATTGCCACCGGTACTGGCTCGAAAGGATTACCCCTGGATCCCTCTCAGTATCTCTTTGTCTTCTGTTTATCTTCCTCTCAGTACCTGATACCGACTGGGAGACCTGTCACCATCCGCTCTCTCGGTGCTTCACGAAGCCTGTCAGCATACGAACTTCCACGATCTCATAACCATTGATTCCCTTCGTTTCGGCTCTCGCATCGACGTATACCCTCAACCACCATGTCAGCTTTCCAACAAGCTTTAGCTAACTCCTCAACCTCACAATCGGGCTCATCACTATCTATACGTGGTACGGCTACCTCCCACCCATCAGCACGAGGACTCGGTACGGCTTTACGAGCTGCTGGGATTAGCAAGGATGGGACGATGGAGGTGGATGCGGGAGCTGGGAGACCTGCTCGAGGAGCTGGGAGGAGAGTAACAATTCGGTCCAGTGGAGGACCGCTTGATCAGGTGGGTACACAAGTCCTCTCGTACCTTCGCGTGGGGCGGTCCGAGGGGGATGCCATCCCGAACTGAGAGATGACTTGATCCCGACTGCGTGAAGGAGGAGGGTTACTCGGCGGCTTTAATGTGACCTTCGCCTATCTCGCCATGCTGGGGTGAGGAGGAGCTAGGACGGGCTCACGAGTCATTGTTCACTGGTACGGCTTCGCAAACCGACTAGTTTGCCACTTGCTAGATGCTCGAGATATCCTTTGGATCCCTCCTCAACGCTCCCTTCATCCAGGTTCCATCGAAGTGTCATTTATAACAAGCTCGTCACTGGCCTCGAGAACGAGCTCGCTTTCTCTCTTTCTCACTCTTTCTGCGATCAACTCAAGCCTCATGCTCACGAATGGCTTTTTTCCCCTTCCACCTCGTCCCCGTCAACGACCTTCTTACAACGGATACCGAGCCCCTCGGCCGACTATCCCCACCGACTTCATTCATCCCGTCTCGCCCTTTCGTTCATGTCCTCCTTCCCACCCTCGGCAATACCCATTTCAGACTGGTCGTCATCGTCCCCCAAACACACCATACGCCAAACCACCTAATGACCGGAACGATGGTCCTCCACAACGAGGAAGATCAGCACACGGATCAACCGCACCCCTCACATCACGTCTCGGACATGGCAAGATACTCATCAATCCCAACCTACGACGGGATCCCGTCGGGACACCACCTATACTCCGCCAGGCTCAGCAGGAAAGAGCTGGGGCACAGAAGGCAGCCCACTCGAAGCTGAATGAGAAGCTTGGGAGTGACGAGATGAAGAATTGGCTCCGCGGGAGAGTCTTGCTGTCGGGCGTGATGGACATGTCGGTGAGTAGATGTACGCTTTAACGGATGTCAGCTGAAAATAGCATGGAAGAAACTACCAGAAGATCCTTGGCTCAGGGAGCAAGGCATTCTCGCACCTGGTCATCAGGATGCACCTCGCGAAGCAGGCACAGTATTTTGGAGGCTCATCGATAATGCCATACAGCGAGTAGGTATCAGGCGGCCTCAACTGTTAAGAGAACTATGACTGACTCGAACGGTAGCCCTCAAACACTCCGATCCACACCCTATCCCTTTCCAACAACAATCTTCACGATCTTCACCAATTATCACGACTGCCCCTTTCACTCTCCCACCTTCGAGCACTAGATCTCAGCAACAATCCGATCCGAAAAGTCGGCGAGCTGGACGAGCTACTGGCAGAAGGAGAGAAGAAGGGGAAGGCGACAGCAGGCGTTGGCAGCCTTAAGAGCTTGACCGAGCTCAAGCTGAACGATTGCCTCTTTCGAGAGCAGATGCTAGCACATCCCGAAGGTGCAGAGATGTACCAACAGTACGTCCGCTGGTCTCGTTGACCAACCAGTGCTGACAGGACAAATAGTGAGATTCTGCGACGGTTCCCCGGTCTGCTTATCCTTGATGGAGTCAATCTCAACCGCGTCGTCTTTGGCATCGAGCGCAAGCCGAAGGTCAAGCGTACCGATGAGGAGCGCGCGGTCTTACAGCGGAACCCTCTTACCTTCCCCGCGGACGTACAACCCGGCTTTATGGATACGGACCTGGTCACGAGCTTCGTCATGAGGTTCTGCGGACGGTTGGTATCGTCTCTCGCATGATAAGCAATGGCTCAACGGATCGATAGTTTCTTCCCGCTCTTCGACGATGATCGGACACAGCTCATCCCGGCTTATGCTCCGAACGCAACCATTTCAATATCCGCCAATACCCTTATATCGAGGTCACTACTCGCACAGCTTGTTCAGTCGACGGCATCGTCCCGTCCTCGACCTGTGACATTCACCTCTTGGACCGAGTTGCCTGGTCGAAACTTTTTCAGAACGGCAGCGAGTATTGATCAACGGATGCGAACACTCAAGAGTCCGACCGATCAAGCGGAACTCATCCAATGGTGGACGAAGTCCGTTCCGAAGACTAAGCATCCGCTGGACGAGGCTGGAAAGTGGTGTGTCGATGCTTGGGTGCTCGACGGAGAGGGTGTGAATACCAAGTTATGCGCGATGATCGAGGGGGAGTTCCAGGAGCGTGAGTGCTAGGGTAATCAGCTCAGTGCCGCTGCTAACATACTCTACAGTGCCATCCGGGACTTACCGCTCATTCTCGAGGACATTTATCCTCGCCGACGCACCCGAAGGATCACCGTTAGTCTTCCGCCACACCGACCAAAGTATCTGATTTGATTCCTTTTGCAGGGCGAATGTTGCAGGCTTCCCAGCAACGGTCCTATCCGACATGACCATTGTCCACTCATACATGTCCACCGGGGCTTTCGACTCGAACCGATCGCTCGCTGTTCATGGCGTCACAATCCAATCACCACCGACACGTGCTGCACCCGCTGCCGATCCCGCGCAGGACGCCCTTGTCACTCAACTCCGACAACGAACAGGCATGAACGCTCAATTTGCCTCGATGTGCCTCGCCCAGAATGGCTGGGTATTCGAAACGGCTCTGAAGAATTTCGAGCAGATCAAGTCCAGCATACCGGCCGAGGCGTTCCAGGGGTAAGTCAATTACCGTTCGGTGGATCTTGTTTGGGAACACTTGGTCTCTTCCACCCTCAAAGGACACTTCTTTCACCCTAAATCCACTAATTCCAACAGCATCGCATCACTCTTAGCCAGGCATAGTGTAAGCATTTGCATGTGGTTTATGGATGAAGTATATGGCAAGATAAGACGGCTATATCCATATGTCCAAGCGCGTGCTTCGTGCCTTCCGTCCATGGAGTAGGGGGGATCTACTCATGCGCATCACGCTAGCGATAAACCCTACCGAGCGAAGTGACCTTTGTACATGGACATCATCCTTACAACATTGTCTCCGACTCTACCCCTCTTATACAACCACAATCGGCTGTTACATCGGAGTCCAATGTGCGAATCCCGGTTGAATATATCCATTGATGGTCAGCAGCCATATATCTCGCTGCATTCTGCAATGCAGGCAACAGACTCTTTCTAAACCGTCACCATGCCTGACAGAGACCGCAGTGAGTTATATGCCTTTGCCTATCCTTACCCACACCAAGCACCAAAGTGTGCTGAAAGGCTCCGCGGTCATTTTCATCATTTCCGTTGAAGAGCTCGCTAATCCAGTCATTCGCGTCATGCAGGTTGCTGCAGGCTCACCTGGGAGATCATCTTCGTAGTCATTTCCCTTCCTATATCAGTGTGAGCCCCTCCATCCCATCAGTCCAGGGATTATCCCGCTCATAATTTACTTCTGTACGTAGCCTCCTCGAGCGCGGTATGTTTGATCAGCTCGCCTCGTCCGTTCTCATCTCTGGACGGTCTTCGCTGACCATTCCGGTCTAATATAATAGGGCCTCATAGAGATCTCTGTTGGAACATCCTCTGGACCCTCTTGGACGCGCTCCCCGGAATGATTTCAGCTCTCTGGATTATCTGCCGCCATGATGACTGGGCATAACCGACAGAGTGAGAGAGCTGAAGACCGAGTTGCTGATCTCAGAGCGTGGGACGGGAGTGAAAGTGGCTAATAAGACGGAACTTCGCACGTGACCATTTGAAAGCTAGATTGTCAGCCTTGAGATACATATGTACAATATGACGATACGAGTCACGACATATCGATTCTAGCCAGGCATGATCATCTTCTGCATGTGCTTCATGTATAACATTTACAGCAATAGATGACGGTTTTGGCTCATGCGCCCGTGCGAGTGCTTTGTGGCTCACGATCACGGGCTTCGTGCCGCTGATGCCGTTTTCATCAAGTGACAAGGAACAACACCACACAACATGACACTCGTCTTTCACAAGCTCCTTACACTGCCATCTCCAAACGCTATCCCTCTGTAATGACCGAAACCTGCTGTTAGACTGAAGTCCTTTGTGCAGATCCCTGTCAGAGACATCCATTGAGGGCGCGGCGGGGACGATATATAGCTCGTCGGACAAGGCTCCAACCGCAACAGACTCTCTCTGAACCAAGCACGAGCAAGGATGTATCCAATCAACATGACTGAACACCCGGGAGAACGTGGTGAGTCGTTGTTCCTCGTCATTCTTTCGCCAATCCAGCATTGGATCTATATTTGTTCTGTAAAATCTCACTCGGGCTTCGTGCAGTTCAACGAGGTGGCTAGTTGCACATAGACCTGACCTTCCGAGACTTGTAGATTGCTGCCCGATCGTCAGCTTGATCCTCCTCGCATTCTTCCTCCCGCCCCTTACAGTGTGAGTCTTCCTCCCATTGCGCGCGCCCACAAGGGAAAATCACAACTACTTATCCACATTCTGCTTGGGTGTTCCAGCCTAATCGAAACCGGTATGTACCGTCATTTCCTTTCTCCATATGGTATTGTGCTGACCCAGTCTCTCGACCAAAAATAATAGGATGCAGTCTGAAATTCCTCGTCAACGTCATCTACACCCTTTTGCTCGGTCTCCCGGGGATAATCCATGCGATTTACGTCGTGTGCCGCCATGACGATTACCAGGAACGAGAACGACAAAAGGCAGAGGTTGATACAGAGAAGGCGCAGAGCCAGCGGGTAGCGTGAAGTAAGCAGTAGATTATTGTTAGCGTTTGAGATGTACGATATGATGATGCGTTTCTTTTTGGGGTCTTTTTCGCGCGCTTTCCCTCCTTCGTTCTTGGTCTCATGCGGGCTTGGTCATGAGCTTTGTCTGACCCTCACGTTCTCGGGGGCCCTCATCCGGCGAAAGCGGTGCAAGCGCGCAAGGCACGTTTAGGGAATCGTTCCATTTGATTTGTTCCGCGGCAGCGAAACCCCGATATTACGCTTGGGCAAATGCTGACCGGTTCCCACCAACAGTCCCCCACTGTAAACAAAGCAGTGCTGAATGCCGGTACCCCGGATCGGGATGTACTGACTACTTATACGACCAAGCTGTTCATATTGACGACCCATCCACGCGACCCGTCTCATACCTACCAAACCATCTCATTGTGAATCTCTTCCAGTCGAAGAAGCTTGACCGAAAATGGGCAAAACCACCGGGACCAGGACGCGACCCGCTAAACCACCTGCGCACAGATTCAGCCTTGCCCGTTGGTGTCTCAATGATTACTATCATGAAAGCAAGGCTAATTCGTCTAACAGCTAGCCAGACCCCGTTTCTCTACTTCATGGCTATCCTACTCCCTCCGGTGGCAGTGTGAGTAGTTAATCCCTCTCAAAACTCTGATCGCTGACGACGAACAGAGGCTCCGCCGACGGTCAGTACATTCATATTCTCTTGACTTGTTCTGACGAGACCAGGTTGGACCGGAGCTCTCGCCATCAACTTCGTTCTCTGGCTCTGCGGATACCTCCCAGGTTAATTGGCATTCCCGATCCATAGATAACCGGGATTGACCATCGTTTGCAGGCGTGATCCACGCCTGCTACATCATCGGCCGAAACACAAACAATGAGCCCAAACGTTCATCCTCCTTCGATAACCGCTCAAACACGACCTCCGAGCAGGTCTCAAACCCAAACGAAGTCACCGCGTACGAAAGGTGGGAGTATGCTCGAGCTCCTCCGTTTGCTGCAGCACCAGCGCCGGGACACATGATGATCCGTAACGATCTCCATGATGATCAGACGGTGATGAACGAGGCGATACCGGCTTATCCTACCAATTCGATCAAGCGAGGCATCATCGAGAAGGCTTGATGGGGATACATTCGCTAGGGCGATCTTCCACTGCGCGAAAGCACTTTGTAACCTATAATACAGCGAGACGAGACGAGTTGGATGCACGGAAATATCTTCTCCTTCATAATGCTTCCAATCGTAGCATCCCCGCCCCGCCCAGAGTCACGCTCTTCGTGTATGTGAAACTGTTTATCGCTCCTCTCCCATTGAACCGCCCCCAACCAGAAGCCTTGACCCCTCCGAACGGCAGACGAGACTCATCATGTATTGTCATCCCATTGATATGCACTGCCCCCGTTTCAAGCTTCCGAGCAATGTCAAGGGCTTCCCGGTGATCTGAAGTGAATATGGAAGCAGATAAACCGGATTCGTGGGAGTTCGCCAGTTCAATGGCATGTGATGTGGAGGTCATTCGCTCGACCGTCAGGACTGGTGCAAAGGATTCTTCTGCAGCTAGTCGAGCGTTGGAAGGGACATTGGTCAGGATGACGGGAGGATGGGAGGTGCGGGAAGTATCCGACTTGAGAGATTGATAGTTTGGGAAAATCATTCGTGCGCCCTGTAAATCGCTTCAGCTTCAGAGCTCATCTTGGATTGGAGTACCAATGCTCACACCTAGGAAAGCCTCATCGACCAATGCTCGTGTATCCCTAGCAGATCCGGGTCGGACAAGCTCGAAGCCCTCCCGCTTGACAAATATCCTCGCTGCATCCCGCAAGGCCGACTCGAAGTCGTCTGCGATTGACTCATGGACGATAACTCGTTCGTTCGACATACATACTTGACCGGAATTGAAGAAGGCTCCGAAAAGGATCTGCGGGATTGAAAGCGGATCAGCACAGGCAGCTTGCCCCAATGGATAGTCTGAAACGATGGCATACATTGTTGGCTGCAAGCTTGAGATCTGCCGAGGGAAGGACGATTGCCGGTGATTTGGCTCCAAGCTCCATTACGCTGGGCCTAAGGGAGTGCTATAGTTAGCTGAAATCTCCTTAGACCCGTGAACGTACTTGAGATGTTTTCCGCACAAAGCCGCGAGCTTCCGACCCGTCCTTGCTGAACCCGTAAAGTTGATCATCTGAGCTTGATCAGGCTTCTGAACAACGCTGGACTTACCCTCACATCCGGATGAGCGATTAGCTGTTCTGTTCGCTGAGCTACATTCTCCTCGGAAAAGTTTAAGATCTGGAAACACCCAGGAGGGAGACCGGCGTCGGCGAAGAGGGGACCGAAGAGTGATTGCATATGAGGTATGGGGTAGGACGCTAAAAAAATCATTCTGAGCAAGTGTCATGGTTGCGAAAGATGCGGGAGGAGAAGCAAAGTGAGAAGCAAAGTGAGAAGCAAAGACGGATACCTACACTTGAAGATGACGGTGTTACCGCATGCAAGTGGATCCACTGGGCATCATCAGCCTGCATCTGCTTGAGACAGAGTCAGCTACCTATGCTACGGAGACCGAGGGTGAGAGGGTAGTTGAAAGCCGGTATGCTGAGAACTGGACCGAACGGCTCGCGAAATACCATCGCCAGGGATTTCTCCACCGTTTGAGGAATGTGACCCTTCATGTATCCTTAGCCTAATGACCCCACAGAACGCTAAAGAGCGCACCTCGACTTCTAGTGCGCTAAGGATCTATCAGCGATCACGTCGCAGCCAAGCTGGCATCTGACTCACGTGCTAGCCGCTCCATCGACGAGGTTGACTGCTGATATTTGATCTCCCTTAAGGGCGATATCGGCAATCGCGATATCTCCTCGAAGTGCCTCCTCGAAGATTGGAAAACGTTCTTGAATTAGGGAGAGAACCTGCGAGATACGTCGTTCGATCAGCGTATTATCTGCTGTTCGATGGACTTGGACATCACCTTGCCGAGCATCTTTCGCCTTTCCCAAGCGGATACATCCCTCCACCCCCGAAACGCCTTCCAGCTCTCTTTCACCGCCCTGGCGCTGAACGTATTATCAGTCAAGTCTGACGGCAAATGGTAATGAAGGTTCCTACGTCTCCTCCTCACCTGCCATCACTACCTCGCAGCTCTCTCTCCTCGTCTTGGCATGTCGAGCCATGATCGTCCCAGCCGACGAGCTCGAGACCGCCTCCCCACCGATCCATAATGGTACGACCGGTAACGGAGTAGACGAATAGCATCGGATGGGATGTCGGTTCGCTATCCGCCTAATCATCTTGTCTGTCGAGAACCCGTACAGCTTAGAAACTCTGGACATCGGTGACAATAGTGAGTGCCTGAGTACCGCCAAGCTCAAGATCCCCGAACAACACGTGGCTTTTTTGAATCGCCAAGCATACAACATGGCTTTTTCTCAAGACGCCCAGTGTTTTCGACGTCGGCCCTCGGGATGAGGTTTCCTCTCATTGCTTTGGCCCGCTGAAGATCATCAATCCTTAATCAGCTTTGAGCCGACGTACTTTTGCCACAGGAATAGCGCATCGCTCATGCTCGGCCAAACCGGGGACTTACCGATTCAGCCGAGGTCTATCCACGGTATAAATACTAACGCATGCCCCCCCCCCGTACTTATTCATCCTGCAACATTTCATACTATACAAGTCACCTCACACAAACAATCCCAAGCAGGCAAGATGTCCGGTGGTCCTTATCCATGGTCGATGTATCGACACCAGTGGACTTCACTCCCTTCTGCACCGAAAGGCAATCACCTCTCCGGCAAGGCGGTCATCATGACCGGTGCTAATAGCGGTATGTCTCGCCGCTAGGACTTGGTCATCAATTAACATCTCCTTAGGTATTGGCCTCGAAGCCACGCGTCAACTCGTCACCCTCAACCCGGCAAAGCTCATCCTCGCTGTCCGATCTATCGAGTCGGGCGGGAAAGCCCTCGCATCACTCAAGAAGAACTTCCCGAAACTGGATGCTGAAGTTTGGTTCCTCGATCTCATGGATATTGAGAGTATCAAGGCTTTCGTCAAGCGCGCTCAAGTCCTCGAGAAGCTGGATGTGCTCATGAATAATGCGGGGTGAGTGGTGTCAACCTACGTAGACTGAGTTGAAAGCTGATGAGAAGCAGGATCAACCCGAACTTCGACGATGCGCCTGCCAAGTTCACCGCACATGGGTATGAGAGGACGTGTGTAAACCTCACAGTAAACACATCAAGCGCGCTGAGTCCGAAATCAGGCTTCAGACCAACGTCATCGCCCCAATTCTCCTGACACTCCTCCTCACCCCGCTTCTTCGCCGAGGCGCCTCAGCCAAATCCGGCTGCGCCAAACCAAAGGTTATCTTCACAGGCTCCGACACTCATATTGTGGCGGACTCTTCCCCGATCGCTCGAGCCACCGTCGCCAACCAGTCCATCCTTGGCGCTTTCAATGACGAGAAGACATACAAGAACGGGAAGAGGTACTTTCAAAGCAAGGTACGTCTTCCCTATCCACCTCGGTATCAAGTCTACTGATGCCTTCTAGCTCCTCTTGCAGATGGCAACACGATCGCTCATCCCGATGTTACCGGACATGACGATCGTCAATGTCAACCCTGGTCTATGCAGGACCAATCTAGGTCGGGAATTCGACTTTTCGCCATCACCGAGGTTGATCTACGAGATTATCTGGTTCCTCTCGACCTCACGAAGCGCCGAGAAGGGAGCTAGAAACTTGTCGCATGCCGTCGCCAACTCGGAAGAGAGCGTTGATGTGAGGACCTATTTCACCGATATAGGAGTTGAGCTGATGAACTTCCCAGTACTGGAGTGAATGCGCTCCAGCTTTCTCGGAGAGTACTTTCCTACCCACTCTAACTGGAATGCGCGCGACCGAGGTGTTCTGGAAAGAGCTCCTTCAGGAGGTGGAGAAGATCGAACCGGGGTGTACCGCGGTGCTGTAGATCTACTTCGAGTCCAATTGTCGTGTAGTGGAGGTTCGAGTTGAAGCATATGTGTGACATCTATCAATGCCGTGATACTCGGACTTCAGCGCAGTAGTGCCCCACTTATGGATCGCCCGAGGGAAAGGGTGGAGGTTGTTCCCGGAAAAACATATAAATATATCCAAGCTATCGATGTTCGTATCCTATACTCACCCTGCATATTCCCCATATTCTTTCGCCTCCGATCGCGATCACACCTGTAAGACTCGATCATGCTTCCGACATCGTTCTACCTTGAGCAGTGGACTCGCCTCCCACCCTCGCCGAGTGGTAATCTCCGCGGTAAAACCGTCATCATCACAGGCGCGAATAGCAACCTTTCTCGTACCACAGCGTTCTCATCCTTTGACGTGATGAGATGTACGTTCCAGCTGTTGAGCATAATCGCGACAGGTATCGGATTCGAGACTACCCACCAGCTAGCTGCTCTCAATCCAGCCAAGCTGATCCTAGCCTGTCGATCGTTATCTAGCGGCCGAGAAGCGCTCAACTCTGTCCTCTCGAAGTATCCGAAGATCAACGCAGATGTATGGGAGCTAGATCTAGGAGACTGGAGCAGCGTCAAGTCATTCGCCGAGCGAGCGGGGAAGGAGTTGGGGAAGGTGGATCTATTGATCAGTAATGCCGGGTAAGATTTCTCTCATAGGCTCGTTCAAAGTGTATGGTGAGGCTGAAGGGAGTAGATTGAACCCTGGACCGAAGTTGTCGCCCCTCAAGAGGACACCGGATGGACACGAATATGTGTACGTCCTGCACAATGCTTGAAACACAATATTTAAGCTGAATTCGCCATCTAGGTTTCAAGTTAACGTCCTCTCCCCACTCCTTCTCACTTTACTCCTTCGACCGCTTCTCAAGAAGTCCGATGCTCCTCGAGTCATCTTCACCTCGTCTGAAGTACATGCTTGGGCCGATCCTTCTCCTATCGCGAAAGCCACTAAAGGAGGATCAATCATTGGCGCCATGGACGATGAGAAGACCTTCATCAACCCAAAGAGGTATACCCAGTCTAAGGTCCGCTCCGTCCAGCCACCCCCCCCTCCTTTTGATTGCTGACAACGATGTTGGATGGAAACAGCTCTTACTGCAAATGATCGTAAGGAGATTCATCCCAGCTATGCCAGGGACGACAATCATCTCCGTCAATCCGGGATTATGCAGGAGTAACCTAGGTCGACATCGATCATCCGATTGGAGCCTTGCGAGCTTGACAACGATGGTGTGGTACTTGACGGTTTCCCGAACGTCCGAGCAGGGTGCGAGGAACGTCACCGCCGCTGCAGTACTTGCCGAAGACTCGCATGAGGTCAGTGCGTCGGTAGCTCAGGTGAAAGAAGCTGATAGCTGGTGGGATGACAGTTCTGGACATGCTGTGAACCTGGTGCGTCGCCTTCGACTTTCCTAGCGAAGGGAGTTGGGATGGTCGCGACGAGTCAATTCTGGGAGGAGGCAATGGGAGAGATGGAGCGTGTCGCGCCGGGGTGTACTGAGGGCTTGAAAGGATGAGAGTTGCCAATCAGCTGGGGACAGAGAATCGTCCAGAGAGAACTAGAGAGTATAGCTTCATACACATATATGAAACGGTTCTATGGGCAAGTAAGCTTGGTTTCCAAGATTGTATAGAGTACGAGGGAAGTAGGACCAGCGCTCAGGATTTTCAGTGTGTGTAGGTTTCTGGTCATGACACGTGTACTCCGTAGATGTGAGATATTTGACATCGTCGCGTTGGCCGTCTGTTTCGGACAGATGATGACCAGGCTGAAGGAGATGGAGACTACTCACCTCCAACGTCAAGCAAACAATCCCTTCTCCTTTCTGGTGAACGTTTCTGAGGGATGTCAATGATTCATTTCGAGGGGTCTACCTGAAAATCTCACCCGATAGTTCAGTTTATCTCACACTCCCCTTTAAGAGCCTCAAAACCCCGAGCGCGGGGTTGTCGCGTAGTACTGGAGAGAGCCAAGACGCAGGACCTGCCCCCTTGAAGAGACTCATTGGGTCTGTCGTCCGTTCATTACAGCTCCGGCATCTTTATACGCCGACCAAAAGGACTGCGCAGCTTCGACGATCTCAACTCTGTTTAAGACGTAAAAGGCAGCCAAGACGACATCTGGTCAGCTCATTCCTTATCGCCTTTCCGGTAGCTCGCGTGCTAGGCGGTCGACGGTTGAGTTATTGACGGGAGACGGAGGGAGATTCGAGGCTCTAGAACTTCGTCTTCAGCTGTCGTTTGTTGACTGGAGGATACGCACTCCCGTAAAGGCGATGGACAGTTGATGTCGATTGGCGAGTTGAGCGTGGAAGAAAGGGAAAGCTCGGGTCATAGAGCAACCACCCAGCTAAGCCCTCGAAAAAGCTTGCATACGATATCAGATATCCCTTTCATTGGACTTCATCGAGCAATGGTCATCATGTCCGGCGACGAAGCTCCCGGCCCTTCCCTCTCATCGGTTGGCGAAACTTCATCTCAGCCCAAACCGTCCACCTCGGCCCCTGCCGCTCTCTCACCTCGCCTCACCTCCTCAGCACATACCATCCATGCCAACGGCCATACTGCGAAGTCTGGAGACAGTCTTCCCAAACTTGGCGATATGAACGCAAAGTGTGGTGGATGTCATAAGGTCATTGAGCAGGAGAGCGGTGGAGTAGTGGTAGCCTTTGGGTAGGTCTCCTCCCTTTCTCCGGGGACATCCATCTGAGCAGTACTAGGTCATCACTATGGCATGTGGACTGCTTCCGATGCGCCAAATGTCGGGAGAGGGTTTCGGCGGATACTAACTTGTTGCTGCTGTCGGATGGCAGTCCGGTATGCGGTAATTGCTCATATCAGGTGAGCTCTGATACAAGGGATACAAGGGGAAAGATGTAGCTGATGAGGAGTGTAGTGCTTCGTTTGCAAGCTGGCGATAACGGAGGAGGCCATCATGACGGGGGATGAGAGCTACCATGCGCACTGCTTCACTTGTCGAACGTGTAAGCGGCGGATAGAGGAGCTCGTCTTCGCAAAAACGAGTCAGGGTATCTACTGTATGGTGAGTAGATCGATTTGGGGCAAGTATGGGGCTGATGATGTTCAGACCTGCCATAACGAGCGGGTGGCACGAAGTCGACGGCATGCTGAAGCAAAGCGACAGAGAGTAGCACGGAAAGAGAAAGAGCGTGACAGAGCGGATGGGGGATGGCATGATGAGCTACGACAACAGAGCTCTTCCCCCGTCTCAGCTAGCAACGCTCTGCTCGCTTCACCCGCCATGCCTGCTGCCAGCAATGTCGCTTCACCCCTCGTTTCACCAAACGCAACGCCAAACTCGATCCATTCCGAGCGCTTTCAAGATGGAACGGCTTCACCCCGTGTAGGCAGTCCGGAACTAGGCGGGATGAGGCAACGGGAGATCAGCGTGGACAAACCGGTCTCACGGGACAAACCGGTCTCACGGGACAAACCGGTCTCACGAACAGGTTCGCCCGTCAACAACAGGCCGATGCAAGACTCCTCACTTCCAGCTTCACCCTCGGACAGCTCGTATAACTCGATGACGAGACTAGATCGAAGTCCTCAACCCCGAGGTCAGGCTTCAGGCGCTACGCCTACTCTCGGATCGTCGCGGTCGCTCGGTTCAAACTCGCCATTACTGGTTACCACGACTTCACGCGGCGGTCTGAACGTGGGTCTAGGGGTGGGACCAGTCGGTCTAGGTCTCCCAACAAGCAAAGCGGAGCGGAGAAGATCGATAAATCCTGCAATGACTTTCAACCTGGATGCGCAGAACTCCACGTTTGCGGTCGAACCTCGGCTATCTCCCTTACCGCCCTCACCCTTACGAGCATCCTTCACTGAGGCGCAATCGGACCAACCATTACGATCATCAAGTTCGCCCACTCCAGCCTATCTCGGCGCCGTCTCATTCCCCATCAGAACATCAACGGCTGGCCCTTCAGTGCCATCCGAATCAGTTCAGGGATCTTCTGTCAATGACTCTAGACCGCTGCGGACGAGCTCTCTGCCAGATCAGCTTTCGAACAGTAGATCACATCCTGCCATTACGGAAGAGGATGAAGCTCCATTTCCTATGGACCCAATCCCACATCTCCCGCCAAAGATGCCATTGGGTCAGCTGAGTGAAGGAGAAGGCAGCACACCTCGACTTCGTACGCCTGACCTGCCGCCGATGACTTTCTCGCTGTCCGACCCAGACTTCGCGGTAATCCTCAACAATATCGATCGATCACCCCGAAAAGAAGTCGATCAGATGGCCCGGATGGGAGATTCGGGCAGTTTTTCCATGCCAGGTGCCGAGAGATCTGAAAGCGTCGGCTCGACACCGCCCTCTCCACTGAATGGGAATGGGACATCGCCAGCTCTCGCTCGAAGTCCGCAGATGGATATGCTCTCTTCCGCAGTGGAAGCGGAAGGATCCTCCCGATCTCCTTCCCGAACCCGCTTGTCACCAAACGACCAGATGCCGAGACCTCAATTGCTCAGGACTCGTCAACCTTCGGCAGAATCGACCACTTCTGTGGTGTCAAGACTCGGTCCGGACAGTGCATTCGCTACGATCGTTGAGCTAGTCGCGGCGGGGAAGCGTAACGGGCAGGAAACAATCCCGGTGGATATGACCGTGTTGTCAGAACTCATTGCCGAGATGGAGGATTTTAGGGATGTCATTTCTGGCTTAAAGAACAAGTACACCGGAGCAAAGGTGAGCTGATCTTTTTGATGGGTGATGACGGTGCTGATGTGCTGTAAAGCGGACGAGCCAACAGTACAGCGAAGGCCTGACTGTTGCCGGTGAGGAGTACGATAAGGAGCTAGCACATCGAAGAGAGCTGGAAGCGGAGGTCATGCGTCTACGAGCACAAGTGCACAGCCAGACGGCGAGACTGAGTGTCATCTCTGGCGATGAGCGGCGGCAGGAGAATATGAGACGGCGATCTCACGATCTGGCCAACAGCTTGACAGGGTTGGAGAGGGATATCTCGAGGTTGAGGGTGCAAAGGGACATGACGCTTGCTGAGGTAGAGGAGCTGAACGCAACGCTGAAGAGGTCAGTGTATCAAGCGGTGACCCGGAAGAGAGCTGATCATGTCTAGCCTGGATGGTTCGACGGAGGATCCCGCTTCAGCCCTAGGTCAATCCCTTACGAATCGCCTCGACATCATAAAAGAGCAGTATCGAGAAGAGCTCGAACCCCTGACTGCTCAACGAGAAGCCCTGCAGCGAGAAATCGCGGACCTGCGAGACACCCGCGAACAATTCCTCGAGGAATCAACAGCGCTTGCAGCGAAGAATGAGGAGCTTGCCGAGCTGAATACCCAGCTCTCTCGTCAAGCCGAGATGATGCAAGATAGCTTGGCTCGCCGACGAGGTCCGACCATCTTCAACAAAGGCCGACATCCTAGCGGTTCACCGAGTCTGTCAAGCCTGGCAACATCGGCGACTTTACAAGAAGTCCCAGAGGAGACGGCCAGAGTGGTAAAGGTGGCCAAGCCTGACCCTATCGAAGCAGCCCCTGCACGGCGTTTCAAGTGGTACAAATCGTCCAAAGGGCCGGATATGTCCAATCTCTCCGCTTCCATATCCAAACCCCTCGCCCTTAATCCTGATCGGAATCGGAATATACAAAGACCGTCGACCGAGTTTGGCTTGAGAGAACATGCCTTCCAGCAGCACTCGACGATGCGGTTTACGAGATGTGAACTGTGTCAGGAGAAGATGTGGGGCTTGCAGGAGGTGCGGTGTAGTGGTGAGATTCTCGCTAGCGTTCCTTCCTGGCGCTCTGCCGACGGAGTTGCAGCCTGCGGGATGGTCTGTCATGCGAAATGCGCGGAGAAGCTGCCTAGGTCATGCGCCGGAAGGGCCAATGGGACCGTCGAAGTCATCGACGGACCGATGCGTGAGTTGAGGCACCGAGTGAAGAGTCCTGCTGATCAGGAGCAGTCCCATCGATGTTCGGCCGCGAGCTGGCCGAGCAAGCGGCGATGGACAAGATGGTCGTTCCCGTAATCGTCACCAAATCAATATCCGCTGTCGAAGCAGTTGGTATGTACCCACTATTGCGCATTGGATCTCGCTCATGAACGTCAAGGCATGGAGTATGAGGGTATCTACCGGAAGACAGGCGGCTCCTCCCAATCGAAGCAGATCACTCAACTGTTCGAGCGGGGTGATTACGAGTCTTTCGATCTGGCCGATGTCGAGGTGTTCAATGATATCTCGAGCGTTACGAGCGCGCTCAAGACGTACTTCCGGCAACTGCCGAACCCGCTTTTGACCCATGAACTGCACGAGAGCTTTGTTGCTGCTGCAAGTTAGTCTCCTACCTTCATCCAAGTTACAAGGATACTAATGATGATCAAAGGCATTCGAGACACGAGCAACAAACACTCAGCGCTTTGTGCTCTGCTGAAGGAGCTCCCGAAGGAACATTACGCAACGCTGCGAGTCCTTATGCTGCATCTCAATCGCGTCACCTCGAAGGCCTCGATCAATCTCATGACTAGCCAAAATCTCGGCGTCGTCTTCGGTCGTGAGTCGCTGCGGCGTCTCCACAAGATATAACGCTAACATTTGCAGCCACGCTTATGCGCTCATCCGACCCAAAACGGGAGTTTGGCGATATGGCGGGAAAGGCGCTCTCGATCCAATGGATGGTGGACCATGCACCACAGGTCTTTACGGAGTTACAAGGGATATAAACTGCATCGTACATAGTTGTTTGACTGCATCTTCCTCCCTCTGAACTCGTATCATAACCTCCGCTAGCTAGTCTCTTACATTTTGGCATGTCATTGCATGGGTCGTATGGCTGAAAGGTGGGATTACACGGTGAAGCCGGGCTTGTCGATTGAGTTTGGGTTCTTCTCGTCGGTGACAATCTGGCTGTCGAGTGCGAGGCTCTCCCTGGGGTCAGATTAGCGCGTGTGGTGTCACATCTGGGATGTAATCTACCAGGTGGGCGGCTGATCATCTGGCGGCGGAAGCGCAGCGGAAAGTGGAGGCTGCATGTTGTCGTGGAAGTCGCCGCCACCACTAGCAGAGAGTTTCGACAATCAGCTTCAAATTCTCTTTATCGGGGAAACGGCTTGCGCACTTCTTCATAGTCCATTGAGGACGAGGGAAGAACTTGAGCCAGCTGATCCTGAGGATAAAAGTGACGAAATTGAGCAGGAACGCAATCATCATCAGGAAAATTGCGGGTCTAAGCTCTATCAGCATTTTATTACCTCGTGAAAAGTAAAGGGCGATCCACCCAGGATGAACGCTCGGTTTCGTCCCATCCTCATTGATGGCTTTACTCTGTATCCTTGTGATCAAACCTAAGTCAAGGCCCCACTAACACGAGAAAACTTCATGAGCGTGCGATCTCTATGGGGTTTAGGGGGAAAAGGAGGAAAGTGAAGGGAGAATAGAAACTCACGGCGACGAGGATGAGGATACTTGACCAAAATGTCCCGGCGAATGCCCAACGGGTCCAATCCCATGCGTGAAGCTCTTTCTTCTTCCACGCGCCGGCGGCTACGAGGGTCCAGGCCGTAGTGAGCCAGACGGTGAGGCTTGCTACGGAGATCGACATCACTCCTGACGATACAATGGTAGAAACAGACGTGTTTCCTTTTGGAGGAGAGAGGATTTACGGCGTACCGAGGATGTGCATGATCCCGCTCGCGATGAGATAAGAAGCGGGAATGGCGTCAGAGATATATGCGAGGCTCTGAAGATTGTCCGGTAGCTGAGACAATTCCGGTTCCATCGAGCTACCAAATGCTCGGTGGGATGAGCACTGACTCCTTTTCGAGGTTACCTCGTCAGCAAATGTTCAAGCACGAGATGAGACGGGGGCAAAAGGGGAGAAGACTCACTGCACCCCTTTCATACCATGAACACACCAACCCCAAGTCCCAAACCTAACTTTCCCATGATCATGATCATGTTCATGACCTTTCACATGACCGTGCACATCCACCACGCTCATACCCGGGATAATAGGGTCAGAGAGTGTGGAGAGTAGGACGAGTAAGAAAGCGATGAAGACAGGGAAGAAGAGGTAGGTAGCTTGATTCCCATCCCATGCTCTCCATGTTCGGTAAGGAGGTTTCGTATCGATGATCGTAACAGGGGCGGCTGTCATTTTCATCCTGGAGGATCTGTTTGATCGCATATGATTCAGTCGAGATCAGTGGTTCATACGAGTGATTGTCTGTTCGAACGGACAAGACATCTACCGGATTTGGGCTTTTGTATCGAGCTGGACCGGTGGAGCGTTATCTTGTCGCAGATCTTCCTTTGATATGTCGCAGATCACCCTTTGACACGGCGAAACGCGTTTGAAGTCTAATCCTTTGTTGGATAGGAGGTTCGAGGGGGTCAGTCTCTGCGACTCTAGTACCTAAAGAGTGGGAAGGGGAGTACATGAAGCGTGCGAACTGTTGAGGGGAACGGTGAAAGGAGTGGTTTTCTTAAAATAAAGCTAGTCGTCAAGTCTACACAAAGCCGTTAATGACTGCTGTCCAGCGAGATGCTGCGCCGGGAGAGGGTATTTTACCGATGGAGTGTATGCATGTTCCACGTCATTGTAACGATTTGACGAAAGCCTGAAAGAAGGCAACTGTCAGCTCGACTATCTCGAATACCATAAAGAGGTATAACCCACCTGCTCCAACTTCGACACCTCGCTTTTGAACATCTCTACCTCTCTCCAGCAATCTAACGGTCCATCTGACTTCTCCCTATCGATCCAAATCTCATCAGCTCAAACCCCCTCGGCTCATCTCACGACCCCTCTCTCGGACTCACCGATAACACCTGACAACCCCGTGCTTAGCGTTCCTAACCCCTTCACTCTCCTTCTCCCGTTTCCCACTCTCCATCCTCTCAACCTTCTCCCTAACCTCTTCAATATCCCTCCCAAGCACCTCACTACTCATCCCAGGTTTCTCCCGGTCAAGGTTTTCTTTTTCCAGAGCTGCTGAGATGGAGGAGAGGATCTCTGATTCTTGTGCTCGGAGTTGGGCTGATTCAGTTGCTAAACGATGACGGACTATGTCGTCTGGTGAGGATGATTTGGGGGTGGATTTGGGGGGGGTGGATAAGCGGGATATGAGGGAAGGTGAGAACTGTGCGTATGAGATCAGCTTGATTGGATTATCTTGAGTGAATCCAAGGTCGGGGACCCACTTGGACGGATGTGGAGGGTTCGGGGGCGGTGATGACTTGCTCCGTGGGAGGTTGAGAGGATTGAGCGGCTCCCATGATGCGGAGTTTTACTTTTTGGGTCGAAAAGGTTGAAAGGTGGTCTCGTCAACGATAACGTTGAATCCCGGATCCAGCGGGATCAAATCGCTCGCTGTAATTTGGCTGATGAGCTGGGCTATGCTAACTTACTGCTCGATCCTGATAATCGAGCAAGAGCGAAATCGATCGGAGATAACTTATATGCAGATGATAGGCGTTTCTACTGCTTGACTATCATCACACCACCCGCATCGACTTGCCCATCTATCTCCACTTTCACCGTCCCCGCATAAGCATCCCCCCTCCCGCTCGGGACCTTCACTTCAACCTCCCCTCCCAACTCATACTTCCTCACTTCCAAACCGACAACGCCATACTCATAATTGGGCACATCAATCTCCTCAGGTCCAAGTAGCAGAGCCGTCCCAGGTCTGACAAAGACAGGGATCATATCGAGCGTATAACCCCTCCTTCCTTACATACTTCGGTCCTTCCACAACATTTCCAGTCCAGAAACATGTCCATCGACCTGCAGGGATATGGAACTCAGCAGTTGAGGCGTGAAAGACGGGATCGACGAGGAGCGAATCTCCGAGCATGTATTGTTTGTCTAGGTAGGCGCTTGCTTGATCTTCGGGGAACTCCGGGATCATTGGTTGCATGATGGGAAGACCGGTCTTATGTGCCTTATGTGCTTGGATGGCCTGAAGCGAATATGAGCCAACTATGGAGACTTGACAAGTGTCGAACCAACCTGCGCATAGAGATATGGCATGAGACGGAGCTTCGCTTGAACCATCTTTGCGGTCACCTTGACCGCGTCTTCCCCGTAGTTCCAATGCACACGATAACTGTTCGAGCCGTGTAATCGGGACTGGCCGTCATCAGCACGCAGACCACGCCAAACCACTTGTCTACCTACGTGAGAGGAGAACAACCCAAACGCGACCCATCGACAATATCATCGTCCCGAGAATGCTTTCCCCGACAAGTTGGAATTGGGGTGCTAGGAGCGGGCTCTTCTGGGCAGGACTATCCACCCTCTACTGCTTCCTCCGCCTTCCCGAGACCAAGTGAGTCGAGATCGGCTTCCATGCTAGAGTCGATGTTGACCCGGTCGATCAGGGGTCGATCTTATGGAGAACTTGACCTCTTGTTTGAACACAAAGTCCGCATGGCGATTCAAGGGTACCAAAGTCGATCAATTCCCTGTTTTCATCACGACGTGCAGGAGTTGGAGGGAGAGAAGTCCCGGGTCGTCTCGAACAACGCTCAGATGTACTCGACAGGGCCGGGGTTGCGTTCTCATCCTAAACGGTGAGGGGAATGAAGCGGGATGATCAAATAGGGACGATTCGTGGGGATACCAGGACTGCGATGCAATAGTCTTTTCATATCCAGGCTTTTGTTCTCCACGGACCGTAGTGGTCTGAGTCATGGTGTATACCTCTGCGCGGAAATGCATGAACGGTTGCTAGTCACGATATCCAAGAAGTCTCCGATCTCCAACGAGCAAGTCATTGACAAACAAACGGGAGTGAACGGTCGTCGCGAAATGTAGGCCAAGAGCTACCTCGTAAAAATTGCCGTTGACCCTGCTATGCCAGGAGAAAGTGAGAGTGGAGGTGCTTCACTTTCCCCCACTTTGTTTTCCTCCGCCTACCAAATCAATCCTTATTGGACGCCCTTTCTTCGTCGGCGGTATAACCCATGCTGGACGTTCATCTCCACAGCTCGCGTACGGCCAGTGCTTCGCGATCTTTCCCTTCAAAACCTGGTCACCATGCCATTCAACGCTTTCGTCCAAACTCTGATCCTCCCTGCTGAGCGGGATCACCTTCGTTTCCCACTAAGTTGGCATGGATCTATGTCAGCCGGTTGTTGGAAGACCATCTCCTTTGTACGAGTCAAGTGCGTCCGGTCTTATCGGATAATGACCTTTGTGACTGACGAAATCCAGGCCTACATGGGTTGAAGCCAAGACGTACACACATCTTTCTCAACATCCGAACTTAGCTTCTTCGTTGATACTCCTGAAATCACCTGGGTGGGACCGGACTATAGCCATCTACCCCGTCTCAACCTTATCCATTAATAATGACCTCATCGTGGATACTTCGACCAGTCCGCCAACAATACAGGCAAACATTCGACGCGTCATACCAGGCAAGGAATGTGAAGTCTACGTCGTGTGCGTGGAAGCGAAGGGCAAAGGTGAGAGGAGGATAGTGAAGGAGACTGTCGAGCGTGCTATAGCGCTGGTAGGAGGACGGAAGAAGGAGGTCACCGAGAACAAGCTGTGGGATGGTCTAGGTGTATGTACCTGGGAGAGCTTTGGCTCGAGTGAGTACCCCTACTCTTGGTGAGCTGGACTGATGTAGCAGATCAGAGACCCCAACGAGCTAACAAAATGATGCTTCTTGATCTCGTACCTGATCTGGAGATTAAGACCTTCCTGATCGACGATGGATGGCAGGATATCCGAGAGCATTCCACTCGACCTGGCTCGTCCTCAAGGAGATCGCTATTCTCCTTTGACTGCTGGGACGGGATGGGTGCACCGATGACAGAGGTGGTCTCCTCGCTCAAGGCTAAGGGAATCGAGGAGGTCGGAGTCTGGTTGACCCTTCAGGGGTACTGGTGGAGTATCGACCCGGATAGTCCGCTCATCGAGAAGTACGACTGTCAGCCGCATCCTACAGCGAGAGGCGATCAACCGCGAGGCGGAGCTGTCATTCTGCTGGAGCCATTGGAGCCAGTAGAGGAACAATGGCTACCTAGTCCGGACAAGGCGGCACCGTTTTGGGAAGATTGGTTTAGGGAGATGAAGAGCTGGGGTATTGGCTTCGTTAAGGTGAGTCATGCTCAAACTCCTCTTGAGTGTGGTTGATGGCAATGATCCAGGTGGACAATCAAGCCCATGCAGATGCCATCGTCTCACCGACAGGGCCGCACGTTCATCAAACCATGTGGTCTGGCATGCTTGCTGCTGTCGAAAAGGTGTGGGGTTCGACTGACCGTGTCATCATGTGCATGTCACATAATGAGAGGATGCTGAACGGACCGGGAGGTCTCAACTTTGACAGGCCACCAGGCAATCTAGTATTCCGGTAATTCTCCAACTGATAACTCGTGTTGCTGCTGAGGAAAGGACATAGGAATTCCGACGATTTCAACCTCAAATACGATGACCGTCATCCCGATTTCATTCAATTTAACATCTACCAAACCATCCTCACATCCCACCTCTCCCTCACTCCTGATTGCGACATGTTTGCCTCCAACCCGCCAGATCACTGGCCGACATACCAGGCTCTCCTTCGATGTCTCTCTCCGGGACCGCTCCTCCTTTCCGATACTCCTGACACGAAGACCGATAAGACCTTACTGGCGAAGATGACAGCGAAGAACCGGTCGGGGAGGTTGAAAGCTGTAAAGACGGATACTCCAGCTCAAGCTCTCCCAAGTCGATGGTTCTGGGACAATCTACAAGGGGATCAGGATGGACCGGCGATGTTGGCGTTTGTGAGAGTTCCAGTCGCACACGGAGCTATTATTGGCGCATGGAATTGTCGGAAGACGAGCACCTCGTCTCGCGCAATAGACAAGATCAGGACGGAGGACGTCGAGGACGCGCTGGAAGTGGATCAAGTGGATGAGGAGTACGCACTGTTCTCATTCGGGCATTCGGAGCGTAACAGCGAGCGGGTTGCAATGGTCAAGCCGGGCAGCGAGGTAGACTTCCCGCTTGATCTCGCTGAGGCGGAATGTGAAGTGGTAGTGATTGCGAAAGTGTGGAAGGTGAATGAACGGAAGTTGGCGGTCTTGGGGTCACTAGATAAATTTACGACGCTTGCGGGAATCGAAGTAGAAGTTAGGGAAGGTGAGCTTGTGATCTCGTCCTGCGGTGTATGGCTAAAACGAGAAGTAGGGATTCTTCTGATTAGGACACGATATGCTTCGGAACGGCTTTCGGTGCTTGTCTTTGGCGAGCAGAAGCCTGATGTGTCTTTCTCTGTCGATGGGAAGCCGGTGCTATCCGCTTCTTGTGTAGAGATCAAGAGGGAGGCATGGCTTTGCGGAATCGCTATTGTCGCTGACGAGGACACCACATCGGGACTCGATATCTGGACGATAACAGTACACCTCGATTGAGTGTTACGCAAAATGTCTACAACGATATGTATTATAACTGTATGCACTATTTGGATGATTAGCGGCAAGCTTGTAAAAAAACATTTGTGATCGAGGAATAGGTCACGTGATACGGTTTTGACCATAAACAAGACGCGAATGTTTTCTGATTGTCCTGGTTGATCATCTGCCAACGAAAACGGCTTGGTTAGGTTCCGACAAGATGTCGTTCTTCGGGTCGGACGGGATGGAGTATCAGCTCAAGCAGCTCAAGTCGCAGCTTGCGTCGAAGGGTGAAATAACTTGAATGCTAAACGGTTGATGACCGCTAATGGGAACTTTGCAGATTCGGAATTGATGTCTATCCGGAATGAACAGCGAAAGAAGATCGAAGAGCTTACTGAAGCGAAGAAAGTCCAAGAAGGCTTTCAGTATCAGGTGAGCTCTGTTCGGTAAAAACATGTCCGGATCTGATGGTGAGCAGTTACAGGGAGAAGCAGAGCGAGCTCAGAAAGCCGAGACTGCACTTCAGGCGAAGACGACGGTCAGTTGCAATATCGTTGTAAAAGCGTGTTAAAATAGCTGACATCCATTACAGGAACTGACGAAGCTACGATTACAACACGATAACCTCGAAACATCGCTTCGTTCCGCTACGGAAAAGGTGAAAAGTGGGAAGAAGGAGAATGAGAAATTGCAATACGGTATATTCCCCAGGCTTCAAGCGTTTCTCCTTGTCGCATCACTGATCGTTCGGAGCAGAGCTCGATCGTACGGCAAGTGGAGACACAGAGGGACGGACACGAATTCTGCAGGAGCAGAAGACAAGCTTGGAAGCCAAACTGAAAGCTCTAGAGTCGGCGTTGAGGAAGACGGAGGATGAGAAGCGGATACTAGAGGATAATATCCGAGTGAGCCGAATTTGACTGATCCCATTATCGCTCAAAACGCCCTTAGGCATCTGGCAGGATTCGCATTGCCCCAGCAGCTACTCCTTTCTTCGGTTCAATCTCCTCACCACCACGTCCTAAAGGCTCTAGGCGGCGTTCTGCCTCAACGTCAGGACTCGCCCGAACCTCCGATCTCGAAGTGGAAGTTGAGAATCTCAGGACCGCTCTTGATACCTCGAACGCGGAGCTCGCTACGATCCAGACCCAGCTGGCGACCGTCAAGAAGGAGAAGATGAAGATTGAGAATGAGAAGATGGTCGGGGAGCGATCAGCCAGGAAGGAGGTCGAGGAACTAAGTGATAAGCTTGAGGATGCTACCTTTGAGCTGGAAGACTGGAGGCGTAGTGGCGATGGTGGTGGGAAGGAAGAGGTGGAGAAGGTCAAGAAGGCGGCAAAGGCTGACTTGAAGATTTTGAGGGAAAAGCTCGAGAAGGAAGTCGAGCGGAAAAGCAAGGTAGTTGAGGACTTGGAAGGCAAGGTCGCAAGGCTTGAAGAGGCGGAAGCAATTGTGGAGACCGAGCGGAAAGCCAAAGCAGAACTGGAGCGGACTGTCTCATCGTCAGATCAAGCAGCGAATCTACAGCAACAGGTCGAGACCCTCAACGGCACGATCAAACAGCTCGAAACCGATCTCGCAGCTGCTCGGTCAGACGTTACCTCATCCTCGTCCATCCTGGTCGGAAAAACTATCCGAAAGCTACAACGAGAGCTCGACTCGGCTCGTCGGGACAATCGAGCCCTGGAAGAACAAATTGACGAGCTGCACGAGCGCAATCACGCCCTTACTACCCGGGTACCCCTTCCTGACTCTCCTTCGCTCACTCCTGTGGCCCTCCCTTCAATGGATATCGAACGATTCACGAGCCTTGAGATTCAAGTTCTTACACTTGAGAGTGAGCTTGAGCAACAGAAGTTTGCAAGCCAAGAGGAGATCCGAGGTCTCGAGAAGCAGCTGGACGAGGCGAACAAGGAGTTGGAGGCAGCTAGAATCGAGAATCGACATGTCAAGGCGGCTTTCGACGTGTTCCAGGGCGAGATGGAGGTATGTCCGTTATGACGGGTGCCTACATCAGCTAATGACCTCCAGGCCTTCACGACACAACGGGACGTTTTCGAGGCTGAGCTCAAAAAAGCCCAGGCTATTCTACTGGACCGGCAAGAGCTTGTTGACAAACTTGAAGCTGAAGTGTTGGCAGTTCGCAAGGAGCTCAGCGCTGTCCAGACACTTTCTGCAAATGCTTACGCAAAGCTGTCAACGGCACAGCAAAGATTGCAAGTGGCGACGGAGACATTTGCCGAGAAGGATCGCCAGATTACGGAGGCGATCGAGCGCCAGAGGATAATGACAGAGACGCTCAATGGGCGATCATACGACGACATCGAGGTCAATGAGCTTCGAAGTGCTCTTCTAACCGAGAGCGAGAATCGTGAATCTATGGAGCGTCGAGCGGAAGAAGCGGACGCATCCAGAAAGCATATGGAAATGCTGGAGTTTGGGGCGAGACAGGAGCTCGACATCGCTCGTGAGGAGGCGGTTCGACGGAAGTCCGAGATCGCCCAACTGGAGACGAAAGCGGCACAGGTCGAATCAGAAGGGCAGCTAGAATCTGTGGAGAAACAAGCTGTTATAAGGTTAGTGTTTGATGTCCACTCACGGCTGATACACCGTAGCTCGCTGCAGGAACGGATGGATGAGGCCAGAGTCGATGCGGACACCCTTCGCATCAAGCTAGAAGACGCGCAGACCGCTTTGGTCACCGCGGGATACTTCGCCGACAGTCTGCAGAACCAATACGAGGATGTCTCAGCGGTGAAGCTGAAGCTTGAGGACGAGTTGGCGAAAGTTCATGAGACACTCGCCGATCGGTCGACCGACTCGGAAGCACGACAGCGGGATGAGCAGCTTTTCCTGCTCCAAGAAGATCTACAAGCAATGAAGCGGGCTCTGATCGAGAAGCGGCAGGACTACGAGAAGGAGCTCGCTGCTTCAAAATTCGAGAAGGAGAAGGATGCCGAAGACCGTCGGAACCGAATCATACAGCTCGAAAGCCGGATCGGGAAACTTCAAGCCGATCTTGAGCTCGCTCAGAAAGCACGACATACCGGAGGAAGTGAGAACGTCGGCTTGTTGCATGTCAAGATGCAACAATTGCGAGGAGAAAGAGACGAGCTTCGACGAAATTTGTCATTCAACGAGCACGAGCACCATTTCGCCTTCAAAGCCGCCGAAGCCGATCGCGCATCTGCGCTGGAGGATTTGGGGATAATTCGAGCCGATCTGGAGCAAAAGACGGCTGCTCTCTGTGCTTCGCAAGAGGAGACAGCGCAGCTGCGAGAAAGGCTGCAAGCTGTGTCGGCAAGGTTAGAAAGCGTGTTTGCTTCCTTTGCGACGGCTTCAACGGAAAAGAACGATCTCGCAGATCGAGTCGCGCACTTTGAGCTTGAGCTGGGTCATACCGTTGCCGAGCGAGACGAGCTATTGGGTCAGGTCGCCACCGCTTCCGAGCAGGAATCAGCGAGTCTCGAGGCACATCGTGAACATCACGAACAACTGGTCGATCTCGCTAGTCGGCTGGCGATGGAGCAGAGTGAAAGGTCGAAAGCGCAGAACGAGCTGCTCATGTCGAATCGGGCACGATCTGATCTAGAGACACGCGTTGATCAGCTTCAAAGCAAGGCGGCCTCGGAGCTGCAGGATGCCAAGCACGATGAACGACCGCCTAGTCCGATTGGTCACGTTCGAAGACGATCGGGACTTCCTTCGCCAACTATTATCCAAAACCTACAAGCGGAGATAGCGGACTTACAGAGTCGCATCCAGCGCCGAGATCGTGAGTTCAGTTGTAGTCTTGAGCAATGGACTGACCGAGAGCTCCAGACACTATCAGCCAGCTTCAAGCCGAACTGAAGCGGCTCAAAATGAACCTCCACATGGCGCAAGAATCCGTCACAGAGCACGAGGACGACATTGCCGAGCTCACGACAGAAAAAGACGAACTCAAGGACAGTCTAGACATGCGAGTCGACGCTGCGAATGGGCATCAGAATGCTATGGAGGCCGCCGAGAGTGCAATCCAGCAGCAAAAAACGCTTATCAATACGCTCGAGACGGCTATAGGAAAAGCCCAAGCGGAGGGGATCTCCCGTATGACGGATCTAGTCCTTGTCATCGCTATCCACCGTGAAGCACTATCTCACCGGACTGAGGAGTGGCAGACCACGACCAAATCGCTGCGGACCGCCAACGCCACCATCGGCAGCCTACAAAAGAACGCGGACTCCTTTCACGCAGCCATTTCGCGAGTAGACGAACTCTCATGGCGTCTCGAGGAGATCGAAGCGGCCCGATCGATTCTCGAAACGGAGCTGTACTCTACTCGCGAGTGTTTGCAGACGGCGACTCACGAAGGCAGGACTCTACGAGACGCTTTGGACGAGACGAAAGCCCGTCTGTCTGCGGCTGAGAAGGCCGACGCAGCCAATACATCATCACTGGCGACGGTCGCCGAGCTCGAGGGTGAGATTCTGTCATCACAAGAGCGGATGAAGGGGCTGGAGGCGGATGTCGAGACCCTCTTGACGAAGCTCGCTGTAGTCGAGAAGGCCAGGACGGATACCGCCAATTCAGTTGATGTCGAGATCACCGGGACGAAAGGTAGAACATCGGAACTGGAGAACGCGGAGAGTCGGTTTGCTTCACTCCGGTCTGAGCTCGACACCTTGATACAAGCTCTCGCAGCAGGTGACGAAACCCACACGGAGGCTATCTTGGCCGCGGAAGAGCGCATCGCAGCCTTCAGCGAAGCGGAGAGAGATTATATCATCAAGACGGAAAATCTCGAGAATCAGCTTACGACCAAGTCCGCCGAGCTCGAGGCAGCAGACAAACGCGCTCAAAAGTTGGGGACGGATATGGCTGGTCTTGCGGCGAGACAGTCGGCGACTGAGGAAGATATCGAAGCTCGGCAGGCCACCATCGACGAGCTTCGCGAGCGGCTACAACGAACCGAGGAGGCATCAGCCGCTTCCGCTGTCGAGCATGAACAGCTGCAGTCGCTTTTGAACAACCTGGAAATCAAGCTTGCGACATCTATCACACACGAGAATGCCTTGCAATCCGATGTCGTGGAGATGACCGACCGTCACGAGAAAGCTATGTCGGCCGCAGCGACTATGAGGGGCGAGCTTGAAGCCCTTCGATCTGCTGCATCGGAATATGCAAACGCTGCCAAAGCGTCAAGAATGGAGGTGGAGAAACTGGAGAAGGAAGGGAAGCACAATACCAACATGCTCAAGTTAAAGGATGCCGAGACACAGAGGCTGTGACTACCGTTATTTTGAGATGTTCGCCTGGAGCTCATACTTTATTGCAGCTCAACGTCGCTCAAACAGCTTCAGGAACAGCTTTCTGTCGCTGGACAGGTAGCGGACGAGGCCGCTAAAGGCGTCAAAGAACAGCAAATCGAGGTGTCGTGGCTCTTGATTGATAACGAGAAACTGAAAGCCTCTCTTGCCGAGGTTTCGACGCTAGCGCCAGCTGGTTCGGAAGCGTTAGTAGAGCTACTGGAGAGGATCACTGGTATGTGACGATCCAGATCTGAATAAGTTACGCTGGCTAACGGTGTACTAGAACTGGAAGCATCTCTCACGCTCAGGGTACAGGAGTTGGACGACTCAGACGATCGTGTCCGCGACATGTACAAGAACAACACCAAGCTGGAGAAGAAGGTCGCCAAACTTACCCGTCAGCTGGCAACAGCCGAGACAGCTGCCAACACGGCTGCAAATCGATTGGTATCAGCCCCAGTCGTACCGATGGGACCTCCTCCGGTACCTGCCTCAAAAGCTGTACCAACTATCGCTACTACTACGCCTCGACAACCACTGCGTCCGGTTAATGTCTTCGAACCGTCACAACCCCAGACGCCCTCGATCGGATCGAAGCGTGGGCGTGAAGGCGATGGGGACGAGAAGCCCGCTCCAGTCGAGTGTATTGTCCTGCCTCCTTCCGCCGAGAAAGCGAAGAAACCCATCGTCCGAACGGCTTTCACCCCTCAACGAGGAGGCGCATACTTCGCTATGAGGGAGAACGCAAACATCTTCGCCAACCCGGACTTGACGGGTAGCGCAACAAAACCGGTTATCAAGAATGCTTTCGCTCGGAACCCTTCAGCCAATGTCTTCCAGCTTCCACCAACATGAGATACGTCAGAAAAGGCTTATATGGGCTTTGTGATATGTATCAAATGCATTGAGCATTGGTAGCAATGATGATAAAAAGTCCATCTATCTGCGAATCTTCGGCTTGGAATCGCCCATCAGAACCGAACCCTTGTTCCCGACCGACAAGACCATATGTGCCTGACCCGTCTTGGCCTGTCGTCGAGCGAAAGCATCGGTCATCCCCAATGGCGTGTCTCCAGAGTCCATAGTGAGCTGCTTCCGCTCCTCTGCGATCTTTTTGAGCCGCTTCTCAGTCTTCATCCTCCCGGACGTTTTTCCGCTGAAGAAATCGTCAAGACAAGCCAACAATGAGAAAGGGGGGGGACATACTGGAATTTATGTGATAATGATTTCCAAGCCTCCTTCGGTGTCATCTCTATTCTAAAATCAGCGCAAATTCAAACACGAAAGAAGAGAGAAAACTCACCCCGCCCAAACTCATCATGATAGACGATATTGACATCCGGCTTGTAATTCCTGTACAGCTCCAAAGCTTCCCGAGCTTCTGTCTGTTCTCGCATCTTATTCTCCCACTCGCGCTGAGCCTGATCTTTGTTCCCTCCTCTTGCTTGTATCTTTTCCAGCTCGCGCCGAGCCATCCTCTGTCGATGGTCCGCCAGCCACAAGTCCTTTTGTCTTTGGATCCTTTCACGTTCTTGCTGTTCGGCGGTTTGGCTTTTCAGAGCGCCCTGGTTTCGAAGTAAAGATAGAACACCGGCAACTCCTGATCCAACTACAGCTTCTGACTCGGCCGCCTCCTAAAATATCGGTCAGCACAGATGCAAGGAGGAAACGGCCAGAAACAGAGGGAGGAAGTGAGAGAGAGTGGATGAGTAGGCGCTGGGCGAAGGGGAGAAGGCGGCAAGGAAGAAGGGTAGAGGAGAGATGGGTTTGAGGGCATCTTGTAGAAGCAGGGCTTCGAGCAATAGAAGTGAAGTTCAACATACCTGATCTGCTTCCGCCTTGACGTTCTTCATCTCCTGTAACTGCGAGTCGATTTTCAGTCGATACTCATCAATAGACATCCCCTCTCTCGCCGCCATTTCCGCCAGTGCCTCATCCTCGTCGCCAGAATCCATCTCCTCATCCTCATCCAGCTCTCCTTCCTCTGTTCGCTCGATCTTCACCACAACAGGCTCTTCAGCTGGTTGTACCGGTGAACCCGCTCGTTCCCGCTTGACCGGTGCTGCCCGTGACTCGAGCGTGACGTTCCGAACAAATTCGGATGTGTCGTCGAAGGTGATCCGTCCATCTTCATCACCGTCTTCCCGAGGTGCTTCTTCCGGGCGTGACTGGGCGACTATATGAAATTCAGCATATCAGCATACCAATCGGTAGTATCCCGAGAGACTCACTCTGCTCTGCCAGATCTTCGGGTCTCCGCTTGGGTTTTGTCTTCGCCGCAGCTCTCCGTGCTCTTGACAGCGCCGCTTGCAGATCGTCGTCATCCACCAGATTCTCCGGACCATCTCCGACTTGTCTCCGCTCGAAAGTAGGAGCTCCGTTCACCTCCATCCCGTCCGCCTCTTCCTCTTCGCCGTCCGCTCTCCGCGCCGACCGCTTCGCCTTCTTCTTCTACGAATGCTGGTTTAGCTTTATCAAAACATCTAGGAAAAGGTGTCCGACTCACCTTTGGCTTCTTGAATCCACCTTCTCCCTCCTTCATATAGTCTGACACATCGAACTCCTCTGTAGAGCCATTAGAAAACCCAAGCCCGTCAGGCAGGAGAGAATTTACTCGTGTAGTCCAGATTAAGCTTCACCTTGATCGCCGGCGCCGCCCCGATCATCTCAAACTCATCATCCTCCACTTTCATCTCCTTCTCCGGCCGAGCCGCTCCTAGTCTAAACCCCTCACTCTTCGCCTTCCCCGTACTGAATTCGTCATCGTACTTGCTCAAAACATCCGCTTTCCTCCCTATTCGATCCTCGTCGAACTCCTCGTCGTCATAGCCCGTATACGCGGATTGAGCTTTCCGTTTTCTTTCTTTCGCCGCTTTAAGTGCGGCATCGTCCATCATGTTGACGTTTTGCAGCTCATCCTCTAATCTCGTCAGTACTAGCCAGGCAATACCAAAGGGGGAACCCACCATCACCAGCCAGAACTCTACTATCTTTCAACGTCAGTACCACCTCCTCCCCCTCTTGAAAATCCTCAGCGCCATGAACGACCTTTAACCCCTCCAAGTCCCTCTCATCATAAACCGCAGCACTATCAGCCTCTTCCATCTCCCTCTGTCTCCTCTCCGATAAGTCCCTCTCCCTCTCCTTAGCCCTCTTTTTCTGCTTCTTGATCCAGCTCTTCGCAGACAAATCATCGTCTTTACTCGTATCCGCCAAAGTCGAGCCTTTGAGCCTGGCGTTTAGAGCATGTTGATTCTTCTGCCTGTTGTAGGGTACATCAGGACGAGCTACGATCGAAAGGCGCCATGAAACTTGTCTCTACGGCTCGATAAGGTGAAGGGGAGACTTACTTCTCTATTCGTTCTCTGATATCCGCCTCTTCCTTCGCACGCTTCATCTCCTCTCGCCGTTGAGCGTAATTCACTTCAGCCGCTTCATCCTCGTCTATGGGTTGCTCTTCGCCTTCGACGAGGTCGGCGATGGGTGCTAGTCCGGCTGCGACTCGGAGCCGGTTGGTCTCTTCCATTTCCGACATGATGTGCGAGGTAGGATAATGGTAAGAAGCGGGGTTCCGAAGCAATGAGAATAGTTTAAAGCGATTCGAGGAAATGGGTGGCAACGCGGTGATATGGCGATTAGCTTCCGGTGGCGCTGTACTCTCGCACTGTTGACCCCGTCTGGCCTTTCACGTACTTTGACTATATCGTTTAGAAATCGCAATCTTCTTCCACAAGCCGTTCGCCATCATCTGGATCACCCCGAACCCGTTCACTTTTTCTGCCGTCTTACTCTTCCCCTCCCCGGCCATGGCCCCCAAAGGAAACAACGGTACCTCCGGTCTTCGCGCTTGTTTGATCTGCTCAATCCTTCAATCAACGCACGATTTCATGACCGTCGGCTGTCCGAACTGCGAAGACATCCTCGAGGTGACTAAATTACTCTCGTTCTCATTCTATTCCTCTTTGAGCACCTTCCATCTCATTAAGCAGGAACGGTGCTGATGTGGGATATCTACCAGATGAGAGGAAGCGCAGAGAGGGTAGCGGAATGTACGAGTCTGATGTATGATGGGATGGTGGCTATGATGGAACCTAGTGAGAGTTGGGTGGCTAGGTGGCAACGGATAGGCGAGTCACCACTATACCCTCCAATTAAGTTGTTTTTGACTGATCATTCTGTTTCTGTTTCCCGCTGTGGCTCTCTTGGCATTACACGATTCATTCCGATATGCAGATAAGAAACAGCGTGGGGTATACGCCGTACGAGTCACTGGACGACCACCTGCCGATGTGATCGATGCGATTGAGGTGAGGGGAGGAGTATATCGGCCTAGAGATGCGGTGGAGGATTGAGATAGCACGGGGGCCACTTATTGCTCACCGAGGAGAGTAGAGGGGACGGAAAGGATGACGGGATGGTTGAGAGCGATAACGTGAGGACCGACGATGTGAGGAACAGCCTTCTTCCGGGTGAGGAGTGCGGCGAGAAGGGATGGCGAGCTGCTTGGGAGCCACCATCACCATAACGAACCTGATCACGAAGCGCTTGACGACCCCTCTGAGACGATTTGGAAACAGCTGATCTGAGTCGTGTTTCTTCATCCGGCTATTCATCCGTACAACCCCTATACAACATCCGACTTGGGCGCATTCTCCCCGCTACCGTATTTCCTGACAGCCTCCTTGCTCGCATTCTCGTCGCCCTGTGCCAATTAGCCGATAGTCGACGACACAGTCAGGGAAACGATGACTCACCTTGAACAACTTTACCCGCTTATCCGACATCAGACCAGAGACCATATCCGCCTGCGTCTTTTTGAAGCTGAAACCGAAGCCTTCGTGGGAGTAGTCTTTCTCATTGGCTTGGTCCTGCGCGAGATCAGCTCTGGTCCGACTTGCAAAAAGTGTGCTCAGACGTACCTTGTGGTGGAGGATCAAGGGGCAGTCCGAATCTTTCGTCGCTGGGTCAAGGACAAGGGATACGAGGGCGTTTATTGTCGCTTGCTTTGGGATGAGGTAGAATGACCATCTCTGCGAGGACGCTTCAGCAAGACCGGTAATATGACAGTGTGGTAGAGCCCCACCTGCTTATTTCTGAACTGGATGAGGGTCTCGTCGTTCTTGACGATCTCATATCCGAGATTTTCGGACTTTGGGAAAAGCTTTTCGAGACCGTACCACTGTCCTGCCATCTTGTAGCGGTCTGTCCGGAACCATCAACGATGATATGTTTCGAATGATGTGGGGGTCGCATACCATTGGCATAAACAAACTGGTCATCGTACACACAAGCTATAAGACAATCAGCCTCGCCATTGAGACTAGCTGATGGTGAACCTACCCGGTGCATACCGTGAAACACGCTCAACATTAGGTTGACAAGAATAAAGCGCAATCACATCATCGATCAATTTCTGTCTCGCAGGCGATAACGGGATACTCTTGCTCGGATCGGGTTCCTGATCCTCCTGAGAAAGTGTCTGCCGTGGCTCGACCTGTTCTCCTGGGATTCCGGAGGCAGCTGCACGGGTACGGAGGATGATCTCTGGGATCTGTTCGTCGGTAGAGGACATGGTTCGGGTGGTGGTCTCGATGTGGATTGGGGGGAAGTGTGATTTGGTGAGGAGAAGAGGAGATTGGAGTGTGCCGTGGATCGATCGATTTTGGTGGATTGGGTTGAGGAGAGGAGGTAGGACTAGGAGAGAAATTAGTGAATGATGACGCTTTGTTGTCGTGCAGATGACGGTCCGTGATGACATCAGCCGATTACGATGCGGTAGAGAAACTTCGGAGGGCCGATGCCCCGCACGTGAGCGAAAAGGATGGGCGGCAGGACCAGTAGAGATGATCTTATCAGTTGGAGAAAACGTTGGACAGGGAACAGTCACTTTTATGCACTGATGTGTGACCAGGCGACCCTCACCAGCACTCAGCCCTTTTGAACCATCCCCGACTTCCGAAGCATTCACACCGATGCGTAACATCGGCCAAAAGGGTTCCGACGATACGACATAAATCTTAACTCCCATAAATGTGATCGATCGGGGAAGCAAAAGATCGGGAATCAGCCTAGTCGAAAGGCACCCCCGCGAATCTAGGAACCAAGCAAGATTTGGTCCCGCTTTAGAATAACACCGCAATTCTCCTGATCAGGTGGTACTCGAGTACGGGATATCCCAGGTCAAATAGCTCAACTCTGTTCTTCCCGGACTTCCTGCTCGTCTCCGCTCAAACAGCCTTCCACACGGAATGATGCAAAATCGCCTCCAGACCATCCACGAGCAGCCGAGGCACTTGAAAGATCTGTGAAGGATGTCGCGATGTCGCGACTTACCGGGATTTCCGGAATGCATGAGGCTTCAAGACCATAGCCGAAGTTGAGGGAAGAACAGCCGCGATTCTTTGCTCGAATCCCCATCTACCGCAACCCATACACCTAAACCCAGTCCCCAAAGTTCAACAGCACTGCGTGATTGCAATGAGATTATTCATCCCGGTGTATCACACGTTATCGGCAACTATGTCACAGGAGGAGTTCTCTCATCCGGTCACACCGTCATAGGCCTCGCTCATCCCATCGAGACAGCCTCCAAACTTCAAGCAACCACGATCAAACCGCACCACGGAGCCCTCCTCGGCTCCGATCCCTTACCTAAAGCCGCTCGAGTATCTAACCAGAGGACTGGTTCACCTCGCTTTTGTGCATGATGTTTCCAACATCCAAGCGAGCGGACCGATTTACCTTGCAGCGGTGGAAGCGAAGGGTGAAGGACCTGAAGGGACGGGTAGAGCCTCTCGTCATCACTTCGGACATATCGATGATTACTAAAGGCGTTCTTCGACTGAGGATTATGGTAGACCAGAGGGATTCCATCCAACGCTTGCGCGAAGAGCATACTCTCTCTCTCTCGTCTCAAAGGGGCGTCCGTCCATTCCTCGTTACGCCTTTCTTAATCGGTCCACGGCGATAGGGTCATTAGTCCGTCCAGGGACAGAGCAGAACAGCTGAAGAGACAGGTGTTTCGGTTGACGTAGGCGACGAGCAATAGCTCTGGCCTCGATACAGCCTATCTCTTCCGCCTAGCAGCAGAGAGAGAGAGAGCCCAGCCGGCATTCCGACCTCAGGCATTCAGAGATGAGGGGGTATCGTGAAGGCTACTGCCGTGACCAGCGGAAAGAAGCTTGGTATACCGACCAAGTTGATGCCAGTATTGGAGGCGGGACATTTCGAATCTTTTCGAAGTTCGTGCAGATAAGCGTACCGGCTGCGTGAGCTCGCGAAGGACAGAATCGCCCTGCGCCGGGGGGGCGGCCGGCCAGCCAGCGGGGCGGACCTGAAGTGGCGGGGGTCATTGGAGATATGAAGGAGAGGAGTACTCCGGTTGATGTTTCCGGGAGGGCTTGGGAGTATGGGGAATGCATACAAGTCGTTCATGACCGTTGACGTATTCGTCTATTTCCCTTCACATGTACATCCCTAGACCCTCTTCATCGGCCGCTTGGCCTCGTCTAGTTCCGCTCTTCCGTTTCCCTTTTCCCATCCCAGGCGCTGAGAATGGCTCGTCGTCGTCTTCGGTCCAAACTGGATTTGAGGGGTTTGCTATTGCCTTCGAAAATGCTGGTACGAGGGGTCGCAAGGTCGATATGAGTGACGGCGAGGATAGGGAAGATAGTGGCAAAGGCAAGAGGAGGAGATCGACTGGTGTCTCAGGCAGTGTGGGAGAGGTAGAATGGGTGATCTGTGCTGGATATCAGCTAAGCCTGGGAGGCATTGAGAGATGATTTGCTATGGAAGCGAGAGCTGCAGGGAGGCCAGTCACGTAGTTTGGTGAGGTGAACGGTGAAGTCGAAGCAGGTGAGGATGAGCGGCCGCTTATATGGAGATGACGGATGGGAGGGAATGAAGGTGACGGAGAGGAGGAAGGATCGGGGATGTAAAGTGACGGCAGATATGTCGAGATGAACAACCTGCTCACATTAGCTCCATACAGAGCAGTCTACTTAGGGAGCTCACCATGACCGAGCTTTAACACTTTGAATCAGCTTGTCCGCAAATGCGAAAGCTGCCTCCCCGCTATGACTCTCTTCGACGACCATTATCGAAAACCCCTCCTTCTTATAAGCTAACCCAACTGCCTCGTCCCCATTCTTCAGCTCGCCAATCCTTTTTCCAACCCCAACCACTTGCGCGAAATATCTTCCCGCCTGTCCGACTCCTATTACCAAACATTCGAGGTTATCCACATCATCATCGAAGTTGACGGATATGTCATAAGTCGGAGCTGGTCGAGACGATTTCCGAGACGTGGATGGGTAGGCCCCTTGTCCTTCTTCGTCCGATGAGTCGGATTCGAGAAGATAACGAGGTGGCGGAGCTTGCAGTGAGGATAGAGGGTCGTTCATGACATGTACTGTTCCCTTCAGTAAGTAGACAAAGCGATAAGGCGATCAGGATTCATAGTGGTATCGCAGAAATCTACTGTAACTGTGGGCAGGTAGTTTATCCGAGACTTTTCTATACATAAAATCTCGAAAGTCTGAGGACCCCTCAGGTACGCTTCGCCTTCCGCGGCTTTTTCCGTCCGTCTACTATGCCCTTGCCAGGTATCTTCCCGCTCTCCTTCATAGCAGATTTGATGAAAACATTCCGAACATCCTTCACTGGTTCAGGTCTACGGCGGGGCTCGATGATGGGTGGTAGCGATGTGACGGAGGGAGTCAAGGCGGGAGGGAGAAGGTGAAGAGTCTTCTTCTCTCTACGAGACAGAGCAGGATCAGATTAGTGCTCATCGGCATGGTGAGAACCTTACGAGATCTTCCGCTCAACTTGCTGTACCCCCTTTCTTCCCTCCGCTTGCTTCCGTCTCCGCTTCTTCCGTGCTACAACCTGTGTCTTCTTCGCCTCCTCCGCTTTCCGCTTCTTCTCCGCGTCAGCCGCCGCCGCGGCCTTCAGCACCGAAGCCGATAGGGGCTTGGCTTTGGTACGTAGCGGGGCGAGGTCATATTGAGCGTCATCCGTGGCATCTTCAATCACTTTCGCGGCCGGTTTGGCAGGAGGTGTTGCAGCGGCATTGCCTCGAGCTCGCCTTTCGGCCGCTTCTATTGCCGCTTGCATCCTCGCACGCATTCGTCTTGTCTCCTCATCTATCGGTCCTTCCTCTAGCCGCTCGTCCTCGTCATCCTCGTCGTTCTCGTCTATGACGTCTTCATCTGCGTCGTCCGACTTGGTGTGAAATGATGCAGCAAATTCGCTTTCCTCATCACCCTTATCCGGATCAACGATTCCTACGTTGTCGATATCCTGACTCGTGATCTCCTCCTCGTCATCCTCAGAGTCCTCCTCACCCTGCTCCATCGCCTTCTCCATCCTCGCCCTTAGTCTCCTCGCCTCAGGACCGTCATCTTGAACATCCTCCTCTTCGGGCTGACTGTTGCGCTTCCTTTTTGAACCCGGTGCATTCGGCAAGTTCTTTATCGCGGGTCCGGCAGAAAAAGGCTTCGGTTTGATCGCAGCGATCTTCTCTGACCTCTTCTTGGCAGCCTCTTTTCTCGCTTGTCTCGCACTAAGCGGCCATCAGGGATATTCTAGGGAGCCTTAAATATCGAAGGGTCGACTCACAGCTCCACTTGTTGAGCCTCTCGGTCCTCGTTCTCCTTTACCTCGTTGAGTCCCACTGCATCAGGCGCCTCGTCGTCCGATTCCGGATCATCCTCATCCTCATCCTCATCCTCATCTCGATCTTGACGCTGAATTGCTGAAGAACTCGCCTCTGGAGCCCCCTCATTTGAGTCATCGAGATCTTCATCGAATGTTCTTTTGGTGCCCTTCGGTTCGACGATACCGATCTCTTGTCTTTTTCCGGGCATGACGTTTATGAAGGAGGGGAACAGTAGGGTTGTGAAACTGGTAAAACCTGAAACTTGAGCTGAGTCGTTGATACTCGAAACGTATTATAACACGTCATACCATCCTTCTTGAGCTTCCGTAGGTTGGGCCCTGGTTCTGATATTCAGCTTTCCCAACCCGTCTTTCACCTCGAGCTCTTTCCGGCAAATCAGGATGGACTTGGTCCCATGTACGCTCTCCAATTATTTGGAAAGCTCAAACTGACGCGAAGATCCCAGATATGTATTATGAGCGTCAAGAGGAGGGCTCTCAGCTATGTGAGTCTGCTTTCCATCTACTCCCCATTAAATCACGATTTTCGCGTCTTAAGAGGACTGACGTCCCACGATAGGCGCTCAGCACTGCTTGTGAGTCCAGTGCAGTCCATGTCACGACTCTTGAGCTACCTACAGCTAATTCGCTGCAAGGCTGACACTTTCTCGTTCAGGAACAACCTCCTTCAACAGCATACATATACTGAGTTTGACTTAGCGGACATAGCCCAAAAGTCAGTATGATGATACTACTCTACGAGCTACTTTGACTGATACTATGGTCTTTCAGGCTCGACCAAGCGGAGAACGCTGCTCTCCGTGCCGACCGACAGAACAAGAAGTCATACAACTTCGACGATACCGGCTTCTTCTCCATTTCCGTGCTCGAGCGCGCTTTGCAGGTCTGGGATCTTACCCTTGTACGATGGAGAGGAGAGGCGATGAAACCGTATCAGGAGCACCCAGAGTAAGCTATGCTTGAGCAGTAGGAATAGCCTAATGTAGCGTAGGGATCAAGCAGCTTTCATCCTCCATCTCTCATCGCATTGGATCCCGCTCCGTCGTTTCTCTCCCTCTCCACCGAATAAAGGCTCAACCAAGCGGTGGTACAACCTTAACTCCTTCTTCCCCGGTGGACCAGAGTGGATCTCCCCGACATACCTCCGCCTCGTCCTCGCTCAAGCTGAAACAGAGGGTTATTCCGTCTTCGTCGTCCGAAAAGCAGGTTCTGGACATGGCGAGGGTCTTGATACTTCCGAAGGCCGAGGATGGGGTGATGGTGGGATCGGTATCCTGCCCGAGTGCTTGGCGGATAGGATGTCGGTGGAGCTTGGCGAGCCAATGGGCAGGACGGGTGGAGCATTGAGTCCTGCAGCTGGCGATCGAGTTCAAGTTGTTGGTTGTGAGTAAATGAGCGGGTCTGGCGATGGAGACTGATGCCTCGTAGCCTCCCGAGGGCCTCTCGATTCAATCAGTCAGGACCAACCTACTGGGGATGAGCCGACTTCCTTCCCAGCGGGTCCCTCCTCACCACCCGCTCGTCGCCGTCGCCGCCAGGAAGATCTGGTACCTGCCATTATCTCCGATGAACCTGGATTTGGCCATCCTGTGCAACCTTCTCGCAACGCATTACGCACGAACTCGCATCCGCCTGACGTCCTGGACGACCAAATCGGTACATTCGGAGCTGAGCCAGACAATGGCGACGAAGAGGAACGGGATGATGTCGAAGTCGATCACGAGCCTATCAATTACCGAGCTGCGCAAGAAGCAATGTACGCCGGTCCGACAGACTTTTCTTTCACCAGCAGAAGTTATGACGATGAAGATGCGCCGCTCCAAGCAGCACTGAAGGCTAGTATGGATGACCTACCGCCTGGATGGGTCCCACCCGAAGTGAAGGATGCCCCTAAGCCGGCGAAGAGGTCTGCGACTATTGCAGCACCTGACATCGCTCCTGCACCTAGCCAGCCTCCTCCGATCGAAACTCAGCAGAGCAATGGAAGCAAGTCGACGACCACCGTTAGTCCTGGAGCAGGAGGATCGAAGTTCAAAGAGGAAATTGAAGAGGATAACGATGATGCGCCAGCGGAGACGCTCAGCCCTGACGAGATACGTCGGCGACGGCTGGCGAGGTTCGGTGGCAGCTAGATGAGAGACATCCGCAGGGCCGCACTGAAAGGTGGGAGGTGGGAGGCTGTGTCGAGGGTCGGGGTCAAGGACATTGTGTATAGTATCTTTAATGAACCACATGCAGACACATGTATACGTAGACCGTACCCGAGATTTCCACCACATTGCTAAGCTCCGTTCAGCATCGTTCTCCCTTCGACCTAACAGACCGGTACGCAGGTATGGAAGATATGCATCGGAGTCAAAGGAGGTTACTATCGTTCGAAGTGAGGATGCATGGTTGCACAGTAAGCGATTCAAGATGTACTGTAAGCCTTCTCAATTCGGTTATCCAACTTCTGGGCTGCAAGAGCTATGTATATGACAGGACCAATGGCTTCCCACATGTCTAGCTGCGTTAGTATAGAGTAAGAAGTCAAGACTCAAGATACCCCTCCTGTCGTTTATGTAGAGTTGCGAATAAGGATTCTTGTTATTAGGCTTTTCCTTTCCGTCAAGAAAGGCTACGTTTATGAGTCTCATTTTCGGACCCTCTTCAATAGCGTTCCATGAGGCGCAAACGGAAAGAAGGCTCCTGGAATCCTTCCTCATGCGCAAAAGGGAGCTGATCTCCTTACGCCAACTCTGTAAGTTACAAACTCAGCAGTGATCTGACTGATGTAGGGCGCATGCGAACCCACAAACCTCGTAACCAGCGAATCTACACCCCCCTTTGGTCCTCTCTTTCTGCATACTCTGGTGCGGGCGTTCACTTTGCAACCAAGCGTACGGAAGGCTATGCTTCAGCACGCATTGCGTTCGGAAGACCTTTGGTTCTACCACACCCATTATTGGGATGATTTGGAATCAGGACGGGTGTGTTAAAACGACGTGATCGAAAGCTATCAATTGAGTGCCTGTTGATGTCGTACAAGCGGAAAGCGATACGTATTCTGCCGAGCACCCAGACTTCCCTGGTGTGCAAGCAGGAGCGTCTACCGAGGAAAGCCCTTCTTGACATTCTTCCCAAGGGCTGAGGAATGACTAGGTGGCGAAGAACGAAGCAAAGAGATCGATACTTCTCGACAGCTTCATCAGCTTCTCCGCAGTATGTAATATTGGCGCCTTTCTCCAGTCCAGTCGTGATCGTAAAACCAGACTGTCTCCACCTTCCTACATGGACTGGTGATCTTGCGGCCAATGTTGTTGTTTTGCTCCTCCATGGAATCTTAATAACATTCCTTTTCGGCTGACAAGCCGACTGGTGGAGAAGTCCGCAGTATGGTTACATGCTTTGTCATCGTCGTAGGAGCTGGTATAGATGGTCAAAGTAGTATAGCCGCGGGTGATCGCCAAGGTGTGAATTCATCTCTGTAACGAGAATCCATCAGCTTCGTTGACGGGCAAGCTTTTCTGGGGGTTCGCAAATAGAAAATGCTGAAATTGAGAATCTTGTGGGAAGGAACCCTGAACGGCTCTAGTAAGTCGTCGATCAAAGGAAGAAGTATCCGGCAAGGTTATCAGAGTCACGATCCTTGGCGAGGCGGCAAGGATAGTACGCGTGGTATCATGTCTACCTTGGGGCTGATACTGAGCGTTGACAAATAGCATCGCATGAATGCAAGCTAAGCATGCAGTGGCGACGCCTATGTTCAGTATCGGCGAACCGAACCCTCGCACCCTTTCTCCATATCCGCTTACAACTCCCAAGCTCGCCTCCCGTATCCGCTTACAACTCCCAAGCTCGCCTCCCGTAATCGCCTGGTGGAAGCGCTCCTTCCCGACTTCGAGCGTAGTCATCCGTACCGCCACTCGGTCGACGATAAGCATCGGGAGGAGGTCGTTGAGCCATCTCCGGATAGTATGGTTGTTGTTGGGGAGGTGGTGGATGATATGGCTGAGGCGGTTGGGGCGGGTACTCGGGATAAGAGGTGGCCGTTGCCGGTGGCGGACGATGGGTGGGTGATAGACTTCGCCTAGCGTACGGAGGAGCGGTAGGTCGGGAATAGCTGTATTGTTGTGGCTGTGGTGATGGTGGTTGTGGACGAGCGGCGGGTTGGGGCGGGTAGTATGTTGGTTGAGTGGGAGGAGGTGGATCATGCCGTTGTCGCGGTGCTTCCGCGGCTGCAGCGAAAGATGAAAAGGAGGGAAGGGCTTGTTGGCTTGGCATGGCTGGGACGGGAGCGACTGGAGTAGGTGGGACCATGGGGACTGGACGACGAGAAGGGTCATCATGGATGAGTTCGGGAGGTGGTCGTAGGAAGAGTAGGCTGACAACGACGTACACCTTTCCGAGGGTATTTGCTCGCCAGAGAGATGCTCCGAGTCCGCCACCGAGATGCAGACGGACATTGAACCAATCGAACGAGTTGTCTGACCGAAGTACCCGGACATTCTGGTTGGGATATGGTTCTCGCATACCTTCAGCTGGTGAGAGGAGTTCTCGTTCGGAGAGTTGTGTGATGGCCGCTTGCGTTTCTCGATTGGATTGGAGAGGTCCAGCGACGAAAGGCACGTTGATCAGTCGATTCCGTTCGAGGTCGAGGAAGTGGCGATCTGCAGGATGGATCCATTCGAGCAAACTGATATTGACATACTCGTGGGGATGATATCCGGTAAGAGGGTAACATGCCGGTGTAGCTCGGAGGATTCTCAGGTCGGTGCTTGTGAATAGCTCGAATAGCTCGTGTTTGCTGTCTGTAGGAACCATACGTGGTGAAGGGGGACGGACGGGAAGGGGTAAAGGTTGTGGTGGGATCTCCGTCATGGTCATGTAGGGGACATCATTCGCAGCTGGTCCCCGCCATCTCCCCATCAAGCTCGATTCGGCGGTATCAGGTCGGGAGCGATTGTAAGGTTCCCCGATGGCGGCTTTGGGGACTTTCGGACGACCCCGCTTCTTATGCTATAGTATATCAGACGAGATCAATGCGTATCGCTTGGTTTACTCACCGGGACATCCTCGCACTGATCCTCCTTTCCCATATTGACGCACCGCTTGCAAGGTCTCGCGACATCGCAAGCCAAATGCGCCCTTTTACATGGTCCACACGCCGACGACACATTGGCTTTGCCTCCAACCCGTTTGATGGAATGCTCTTCTCCCCCTGGACTTGCCGTCCCTTGCGCCGAGTCGCTCGGAGTGGGTGATTTCGTTTCCATGGACTGATGTGGACTGTCTGGCCTTACCCGTCCCGTCCAGGAAAGACTATCGCCGGCCAGCTGCTGGCGACGGGTAAGGTGAGAAAATTGGCTGACGCGACGTGAGCGGTGGAGCTGAGTAAGAGGGAAGGGAGCGAACGCTTCGAACAGCACCCGCTTGTTTTCGATGTTATGAACTTCCTCCGAAGCTAGGCTGACAAGATCGACAGTTCTTATCCAGTAAAGGCAGACTCTGGCAGAGTGTATGTCCCCATTGTGATGGGGAAAATATTCCCCAATGAATGAATTGAGTAAAGGGAGCTGTTCAGGATGGTTGGACAGACTCTGGCTCGTGATGAGGGGTCCTCTGGGTGGCGGAAGGTCCGTGCTTTGATCGAATCAAGGGTGTATCACAGCCCTAGGAAGGACTGATCCGCGTCGTCCCCACCGTAAATTCGGATTGTCAATGATACGCCTATTTACCGCTGTGATCTTCACAAAGGAACAACAATAAATTCCAAAGATGACGATTGGTGATATGTGCCGTTCCGAAAAGGAGTCGTGGGTCAGATTTGAGCTATTACGCGACGGGGGTTTAAGACGGAGAGTTGTGACTTTGTGAGCTTTTACTTTTACCCTGAAACCCGAAACTAAGCGAAGATCCGCGCCCTGGACTTGCCCTGTTCATGTTAGCGAGGACGTTGTAGTAATCCGAATTGTACGTTTATTTCTTTGATGGTATCGGAGGAGAGTGCTCGAGATATCCCCCACGAGCCACACGATTTCGAGTCGCGGATCGAGACAGCCCAATCTTGTGACAATCATGGCGGCTGATCGTCACGGAGAGAAAGGGGGATCACCCCTTACACACCCGGAGAAGAAGGAGATTTCAGACTCCGGCCTTTCCGGGCCCTGCGTTATGTACTATAGCTCCGTGTGTGTCGATTGCATCCCTCCATTTACGAACGCATATCATTAACTCACGCTGACCTGGATCAACATGTTCACCGATATCGCTGCTAAGAAGATCTTCGAGCTGACAGTGTTGGGGAAGACAAATCCCCTGGGTCGCAGCATCTTGGGGCATGTGGACATAATAAAGGTCAATGTTCCTGACGGAAGATTTCGCTTCGCAAGGTTTCGGAGAGATAACTCCTTTCATCCGGAGCGACAATGGTGTTTCAAAGAGTCGGACCTTATGGATATCAATGACCGAATCCAAGGGCGAGAATGTCCCGAGCAAGAATGGGATCGTCGAGATGACGATCTAAATCTTATTGTAAGATGCTGGTCTATGCGTGCGTGTATGATCGCTGGTCTACTCGAATACCCAAAACGGCAATGGAAATCATGCTCAGGTTGTCGAAGGCGCAATGACCTCCTTGACGTCCTCCTGAAACTCTGTCAGCGTCAGACCCGTCCATTTCAATAAAGCACTTACCCGCTCTGCCTCCTCCTTGTACTGCTCTACTTGCTTCGCGAACTTCGCCTTCTCTGCCGGTGTCTGTCCTCCTATCGAATTATGATTATGGAATCGGTGTACTGCCATCATGCCAAGTACCGCTCTCCGGACTGGATTTCTCGTAAGTCGTGACACCTGATCAAGATCGAGGCGTACATGTCTTCTTCGCATCGAATGCAGCCTTGACATTCGGCAGCAAGTCAACCGCCTTCCCATTCGCGCTCGTCGGGTCGGCAACAAAGGTCTTCTCATCGAGCTCCAGCCATTTATGCTTCGTTAATTGTCCTGCCGTGGGACGATTCGTGGGGTCCACTGTCAGACATTCCCGAACAAACTTGCGTGCCGTTTCCGAAACGCCTGACCAGTACTCGGCCTGACGTGGCGTGATCAGAAATGTCAATCAGGTCTTTACGTATACCTACCGGCTCGAACTGGAAATCCCCGTTGCAGATCGCCTGCATTTCCTCGAATTGCGAATCTCGATCGAATGGTGTATAGCCACAAAGGAGGAAGTAGCTGGGGGATTATTAATAATGAAATGCAGCCGGCGCTTCTCTCACGTGATGACGCCGATAGCCCAAATGTCGACAGGCTTTCCGTGACCTGCTTTTTTGAAAATTTCGGGCTGTCCGGAAGCGTCAGGCAGAAGAAGTGTTTTGGCAAATAAGCGAGCTCACAGCCATGTAGCCTGGTGTCTGTGCCATGTTCAGCTAGGAACCATTTGAGAAGGAATGGGCTCACTCCGCATGTCGTTGTCAATATCGAGAAGTTGTCCTCTTCCAGCACTTTGGACAGCTGGCGTACCGGTCAGCCTCGGCAGGTTGAAACATCAGCTTTCGCCTACTCCGAAATCTGCCAACATCAAATCCGCATCTTCCGCCTTCGATTTGAACAGGATATTTTCTGGTTTTAGGTCTGGTTGTAACGGTCAGCCGATTCCAGCAATCCAGGCCCTGGTTCACCTCGGTGCACGATGCCCTGATCATGCAGGTATTTTGTAGCGGAAGTGACGGTCCTGACTATCTGTGCTGCATCCCTGAGAGCCCAATCAGCGAGTCCAGCATTATCCCGCAACCTGACGCACTTCTCGAAGTAGCTTCCTCTCGCACATATCCGGTCGAACAGCTCTCCACCAGTACACAAATCGAAGACAAGCTGTAGTATGTGTCAACACCTTCTTTCAGCTTGAACGACGTCTTAGCTTACGTATAGATTGTGAGTCGTCTCGAAGAAGTCGTGCAACTGGACAATGTTCTTATGTCCCGCCGAGACTCGTTTCAAGACGTTTATCTCATTCCGGACCTAGTAGTAGGGCTATCAGCTCTGCACTGTCGATTCATGCCGGAAGTCCTCCTTCGCGCGAGAAGCGGTGCATGTGAGCTTACCATGTGTTCCCGTCCCTTGAAATGATGTCAATGAGTCGCATAGCTTGCAAAACAACATGACAGACCATCAAGAATTTCTTGTTCAATACTTTACAAGCGTAGTATTCCCCTGTCTACGCGTCGGGATCTGGATCAGCCTTAAGACCCGGAGGTGGCTGCGAGCAGAACTAACTGTAATGTGTACACATTCTTTGACAATGGCACTGGTGTTTGATGAGTGTAAGTCGAATGTAAATGCGTCTTCCTCACTATGTTCCACTGTGGGGTGACGCCTGTCAGTCCGTTTACATAGCAATGGACAAGATGGCTCCCTCACCTGCCTAATGTCTTGCCTGTCTTGTACTATACGGCGATAAAGGTAGTCAGCACAATTATCATACAGAGGGATGTCGACATGCAGCTCCAGCCCAGCAGAGGAAGCCTCTCATTGACGCTCACCTGACAAGGAACTGTTTGAGGTCCAGGAGCCATGTCGTTCAGAGGATGAGGTGTGGATGGCAGTCCAAGCTCGGAGCGGTATGACTATGAAAAAAATTAGTGCGGACGATGTAGCCTTCTCGAGCAAGAGGATAATGAGTCTAGGCGCGGGCGAAGCTGGAAGGGATACGGCCTATGTCGCAGTAAAGGAGAACACAAACCGCTCAAAGGCGCCGAATACACGTGGTCAATCCTGCCGGCGTGGGAAAGCATGATATAAGGTGGAGGATACACCTGAGTTTCGGGATGACCGTGACCTTTCAAGGAGGACTGCAGCATCAGCATTAAGGATACGAGTTTTAAAACAATGGATCAGTAGAAACCTCATGGATGCATGAGCTAGGTGAGTCCTCGATGCATTGAGGTCGTCTCGTTTGGGAGCTGAGTAGGGGAGAATCCAGTGGGTGTTAGAAGGTTTGAGCCATGACAAGATGCGGATCCTTACGTGGAACGTAGTCAGTCTTGCGCAACATTAGATCGACCTTATGTACTTACACTGGTTCGGCCAGAACGTTCTCCGGACATGCCTTGACTACCATCCGTAAGACTATCCCTCTCCCCACAGGGACTTACCTGAACCTGATGTCCGGCAGCTTTACCCAGATGAAGAAGAAGAATGTCGAGGGACTGCTGGAAGAGATGCATGCGGAGATCTTATGCTTCCAAGGTGCTCCGCTTTTTCGCATCACTCATTGAGTCGACTGATAACGCTCAGAGCACAAGACCCGCCGCTCTCAGCTCGAGCGATCAATGGCAGTCCCCGGTTCATTCGACGGATTCTGGACATTTCCCCGATCCAAGAACGGCTACTCCGGCGTATGCACATTTGTCGATTCGAGATATTGTGTCCCGCTCAAGGCGGAAGAGGGCATCACCGGGTTGTTACTGGACGACAAAGCGAGTACGATGAGACCGCCTTGGACGCCTGAGGAAAGGATTGGGTACTATCCGGAGATGGACGAGTTGCAGTTCTTGAATGAAGTGGATGGGACGGCTTTCGAACCGAAGAGGCTGGATATGGAGGGTCGAGCCGTGGTCTGCGACTTCGGGTACGGTTTTACTTGCTGTTTGAGCGGGATGATATTGATGGATTAAAGGCTTTTCGTCCTCTTCAACCTATATTGCCCGAATGAAACCAACGAGACCCGTCGACCGTACAAGATGAACTTTTTGAAAGTGCTTCAAGAACGAACGAAGCTACTCATGGCCGCTGGTCGGGAAGTCATCATAGTTGGAGACATCAATATTATGCGCGCTCCCATCGACTCGGGAGAAGGCGGGATTCGGACCACTGCAGCACAGCATTACGAACATCCTGCGAGAAGGATACTTGACGATTGGTGTGCTCCTAAGGGAACGATGGTGGATGTTGTGCGGGAAAGTTGGCCCGAAAGGGAAGATGTGTTCACTTGCTGGAATACGAAGCTCGATGCAAGGTGAGTCGACAGACGGGAAATGTCTGAGTAATACCTCCAGATCGGCAAACTACGGCTCACGTATCGATCTAATCCTTTGTTCTCCCGGACTTCGGCCTTGGATCAAAGGAGGGGATATTTTGCCTAAAGTTTTCGGATCAGACCACTGTCCAGTCTACATCGATCTGCACGAGACCGCGGACATTCCTGGGAAAGGTCTTCTCCAGCTACGCGACATGCTCAATCCTCCTGATCGTCCACCTTCAACTGCTCCCTTTTTCCTCACGGATCCTCCTCGCACCGCTCCCGAACCGCCTCGATTCGCTACAAATTTCTTTGAGGAGTTCTCAGGACGACAGAAAACGTTGCAGAGCTTCTTCGGGGGTCGAAGCAAGCCGATCCGAAAGCCATCGAATGGAGATGCCTTTGTATCGCCATCCCCTACTCCAGCACCGACTGAAAGCCCGATGGAAGAGAAGGAGCCTTCACTAAAACCTATGCCCCCTTCCCCACCACCCGTTCCCGCTGTCGAAGAGAGCCTATCCACTCCATTCAGCCTCGCAAGAGCTGCCTTCGATTCAATCGACGGCACGCCACCAAAACTTCACGAGCTCTCGCCAGATGCTGAAGCATCCTCGTCCCGAAAGCCACGCGCATCAGCCGCCGCAAGCGACCTCACCCTTGACGAACAGAATGGACAGAGTCAAGGCTCACCTGCTACCTCACCAGGCCGCAGAAAGTCCGATTCCGAAAAGAGCAGAGCAAAGGTCGCTAAACCCCCTCCCAGCGGTCAAACCAAACTCTCTACCTTCTTCGCTCAACCTCCGTCGAAAGCTAAGCGAAAATCACCAACACCCAGTGATCCCCCTTCAAAGCAGCAGGACAGCAGTCCTGCCGCTCCTCGACGCGCCAGTATACCGGTTTCACCATCTAGATCGAAGACTGCCGAGAACGAAGATGCCCTTATTGCGCAAGCCATTGCTGAGGCGGATGAGCAGAAAGCCTCGAAACGAGCTGCTACTAACGCAGAGGCAGCCCCGATATGGTCGAACCTGTTTGCGAAGAAGCTACCGCCTCTCTGTTCGGTGCACCACAAACCTTGTCGTGACTATAGTGAGCTCTCCATGCGTTTCGGGAATATCTATAATGATGAGGCACAGTTGTAAAGATCCCTGGACCAAACAAGGGAAAGCGATTCTGGCTGTGCTCGTTGTGAGTGATGCTCGATCTTCCAAATTTTGATATTCAGTCTGCATTATCAGGCCAGTCGGAGCTGGATATGATACGGGTCGGTCCAAGAGACCGAGGGAAGATGTCAACCCTAACTTCCGGTGTGACTTGTGAGTGGCTTAATATTCACGGTTGATCGCCCCTGACCGATGCAGCTTCTTATGGGATTCTGCCAACTCGCGCAAGGAAGCGCCAGCGACGAAGGAGGAGAGGGGAGTAGATCCGGGTTCTTGAGCATTCGTCGACAGCATCATGCATTGGTTCATGCATTGGTTTGCGTAGGTTAGCTTTTAATTGTAGAAGGCGTCTCCAGATTCGGAGCCTCACAGCCTTCGCCGCGGCCAAGCCCATATTGTATACACAGACTTCAACCCTTCTCTCCCTATATCTCCAACACGACCACTCCATCATGCTATCTAGCTTCTCGCATTGGTCATGCAGTGTTGTGCTTAGTCTACCTTCTACAATCCCATCGGAAACATGATTCCTCAGTCCCGCCGCCAAGCCCAGTTGTGCCATATCGGATAAGCAGATCTCACCCCTTCCCTCCCTATATCTCCAATGAACCCCTCCTTGGTGCTATCCAGCTCCTCATCCGTCAACCCACACTTATCCTTCAGAAACCCTCGTGCCGTATCAGGCGAATGATGATTTACAGGCGCGTAGATCTCTCCCGCCTTCTTCATGAATTCCAACTTGGAGCCAAGTCGACTCCTGCGAATTCCGCTTTGGGTAATTCGAGCGCCATCTCTCGAAGCCAGATAACGTTACTCGACGTACCGACTCCCACAACCTCGCCAAGGGTTATTAGGCAAAGCGGTACGAATCGGAGCGAGATAATTCGATCCATGTTGCGATGTTTTTAGAGCTGCATGTTGACCATCGAGACGGAGGGCTTCTATCTCATCTGCTGGGAGGGTGTAGACTTTGCTTTGCGCTTGGTATCGCCGACCTGCATCTTCATGGAAGAGGAGCTTCTCGTTCAGCGTGGACATCTTGACCACACGTTATCCTCTCCTGAAAGAGTCGAGAGATTAAAGTACCGGGAAGAATTACGGTAATCTTTGGGCCTGTGGGCATGTCAATGATGTCACGCTCCTCTTGAGTCATGGAGCGAAGAACAATGAAAAAGAAGCATGGTCACAAGCGTCCATCTCGTGAAATAAAGCTAGGATGCGAAAACCACGAGGAATGCGACTGGAAAGTCGATGAGAAGTACTCTCTGATCACCTTAGGATGTTGTTTGTGTTAAGTCTTGCATGTCCTGAACTAATTCAGGATGAGAGTGAACATCGCAAATACCTTCCGTCCGATTGATGCAAGCATCCTCGCAGGACCATCAAGAGCTTCTCAACGCCTACGATCTCTCAGATATCGATCCACCTTTCCCGTTACCAGCCAACAGACCAATCCAACTCGGTGTGCCGCATGTTCGAGCCGTAGCGTCCCGTTGAGGAGTTTCGCTTCTCACACTTCGCAACACTCGTCACCGCTATCATCACCGGCGTCGACATCATCTGCTATACCCGAAATAGCGCCAGAAGATACCTTCGACATCGTCATCATTGGCGGTGGAAATGCCGGTCTAGCTTTGACCTGTGCTCTATGTGAGATTCCCTATTCGAAGCTTTATGTGAGCTGACTTTACTTCAAGTGGCCAAATCGACGATCAGATCGACTAGTCGTATCCTCCTGCTCGAGGGGGCTAATCTCGATCGAACAAGAAGCTGGACCGGGGAGGAAGAATGGGATAACAGGGTTAGCAGTTTGACAGCGGAGAACATTTCTTGGCTCGAGAGTACGTCCACCTCGCACACTTCACTTCCTTCTGGACCGCTAATGGAGTCAGGTATCGGGGTATGGGAGCACATCGAGCAATCCCGCTCATGTCCAGTGAACGAGATGGTCGCACGTCCCTTGTCATCTCCTGTCTACCAACGCTGATAAGGAAGGGTAGGTGTGGGCAAATCCAGATCCCACTTCGAGCCCCGCAATTCACTTTCCACCCCTCGATCATCCGATGGCATGGATGACGGAAAACATAAACCTTCAACGAGCTCTTCTCAGGCGGATCGAAGAGGCGGGCCAAGGTGTTGTGGAGATAAGGGAAGGTTCGAGAGTTGAGGAGATGCAGCCCGGTGAAGGGGAACAATGGCTTGGATTGCGCATTGGCGAGGGAGAATGGGTACGAGGAGCTGTCGCCGTATGTTTCAACCCGCTGCTTATTCCTAAAACTGATCGGTAGTAGGTCGGAGCAGATGGACCTAATTCACCTGTTCGGCGATTCTCGAACATCGAATCATATGGTCATCCCTACCCTACACACGCGGTCGTCGCGACCCTTCACCACGATGCTCCATCCCTGTATCCCAATCACACAGCCTTTCAACGATTTCTACCCACGGGACCTCTTGCGTTCCTCCCACTCTGTCCGACAGCTTCGACAATGGTCTGGTCCACCCATCCAACCCTCGCTACAGCATACAAGAGGCTCACACCCGAGGCGCTTACCTCGATGGTGAATGCCGGCTATACGGTTCAAGAAGATATCCTAGCAGCACTTAATGACAGGATCCTCGCCGACCCGCTCTCAGCCTCACAGATCAATAAGTTCCTCGCTCCCACCATCCAAGACACACCATACTCCTCAGATCAACCTATCCTTCCTCCAACCGTAACCTCCATCCCACCCAAATCGATTGCCTCATTCCCCCTCCGGCTTTCACACGCAGATACTTACCTAGGCAACCGTACCGTCCTAATAGGCGATGCAGCACATACAATCCATCCTTTAGCGGGACAAGGTCTCAACATGGGCTTAGCCGATGTAAGATCTCTCGCAAACGTGTGGGAAGGTGTCCGACGAACTGGAGGAGATCTTGGTGCGAGGGCGAGTCTGGCGGATTATCTGAAAGAGAGGTATCCTGCGAATCAATTGATGTTAACTACAACGGATACATTGCATCATCTTTTTGGGTCGAGGAATTCTGCGGTCAATTGGTTGAGAGGGACTGGGATGGATGTGATTAACGAGATTGGATCGATCAAGAAGGTTCTCATGGGTGGTGCCGGAGCTGGAGCAGGATCATCAAAGAGGAGAAGCGAGAAGGATCGGGAGTATGGGCGGAGACATGCTGAGGATGAGAAGGAGGGAAGGGCGGGAGGGTGGCCGATGGCTGCTGCGAGTGGGTTGGAAGGGTGGTTGGGGTTCAAGAAAGTTCTCGGATTTGCGGCAGGACTCGCTGGAGAGGCGGCGAGGAATGGGTTGAACCGGGCTGCAGGCGCTGTGCAGAAAAGATAGATTGGGGAATGAGGTTGCGTCGCATTAGTGTTCATCTTGTACATTAGACTGCAGATCCCTCCGAAGCTGTGACAGCAAGTACCGGATCAAGCGTTAAACGCCATAGCCCCGCTTCCTGGATGTCCCTCGGTTCTGGAATCCCCGTACTTGCTCAAATGCCCCGTCCCCTCTCAGATCTCCGTCCCTGAAACTAGTCAGCAAAGGTCGCACAGTACAGAAGCCACTCACACTGCATCCTCGGTCTCTCCTGCATTGGTGTATCAGTCTCATCCGCAAAAGGATCACCGAACGGGTCATTCGGGTCGAGCAGTCCTTTTCTCCCATGACCACTCTCCTCCTCGAGTGCCCGATAGGCCACTTCGTTCCGCTTGGGTGCGCTCGCACCCTTTACATTTGATTGTTGGCGGGACTGAGTAGCGTGATGTTCGTTATCCGAGGAATCATAGTCCGAGAGATCGGAGAGAGAGCTGAGCACAACATCAGCGGGTCACGATGTCGAGATGGTGGTATACTCACGCGTCGCCTAGCGAGCTCAGATCGGAATCCTGTCGAACCGGGTGCATCGGGGCAGGTAGTCTACTGCTTTGCGTCGTGGATGAGATACTGCCGAAATCAAGATCGTCGAGATCTGGATGGGCGCTAGTCTGTCGCTGAGGCTCTCGAGCGGCGCGCCGTTGCTGTTGACGGGCAGATTCGCGCTTCTGCTTTTCTTGCAAGCGCTGAAGCTCGCCTGTCCGGTCTGCTTCCAACTTCTGTGCCGCCATCTTACGGTTCAGTGCACCGACATCGGCGGTCTTGGTCGCGCTAGGTGGGGTGCTTTCGTCTTCCGAATCTGAGTCTAGTACTGCGGGCTTGGAGAGCTGCGCAGAAACGTTAATGCTTGCTCGAATATGAAAGCTAAACCAACCTTGTCGTAAAGCTGGATCGCTTCGACCACCTTCTCGTTCGCATCGAGCAGAGTACCGACGAAGGACTCCTCGGTTACGAGTTGGATGTACCGGATGATCACTCGACGAGCAGCCTTGGCGTTGTCGAGGGCTTCTTGTACCTTGGGAGAATCTGTGATGCTCTCGAACTCTCGATTGATGTGCTGAATGATGCAGTCAGTGTATCGCGGAGGTTTCAAGCTGATCACTCACTCTGCAGGAGTTGATGAGGTTATTGGCAGCTTGTAGCGCGGTGGCGATTCCAACCATGATCTGCGGCTTCTCTTTCTGGAAGTCAAATTTTGGCCGCTTCGCCTGAGCCGCCGCAAGGGCCGGCTTGTCCCTGATCTCATCTTTCGCCTTCCTCCTCCTACCCGCTTCCTCAACAGCCTCCTTTTTTCTCCTCATCTCGAGAGTCGACATATCCTGCTGACGCTTCTGCTCTCGTTCGCGTCGCTCGAGGTCGGCTTCCCGCTGCTCGAGAGCGATCCGCCTCTCCCGCTCTAGTTTACGAGACTCAGCGTCGGCTTTGGCGGAGGCGAGATCGGCGTAAGTGCCGGCACCGCGTTGACCTGGTCCAGGATGCCAGTCATGGCTGAAAAGGGTATCGTAATCTGTGAAGGCGCCACGACCCGTGGCGCTAGTAGGGGAAGTAGGGGAATTACTTGAGCTATAACCGACGCCAGCGGAAGACGGCACAGCGGTGGACTTTGACCATCAGTCAGTACGATGCCGCAAAGCACTGGAGGCTATATGTACCTTCCTGACACCTGGACCGGCTCCACCGTACTGGCGGTAGAGGCCGGCGACGGACTGCATCCTTGGCTCGTCCTGCAATTAGACTAAAGCGTAAGTTAGGTCGTGATTCCAGAATCCAAGAAGACGAGCCTTGTACTGGACAGCCCAAGCATGGAAGACGAGAATGATCCCCTTCTTCACCTTCGGATCGAGGAGGCCCTACATAGGGCAGAGATCAGCTCCACAACCTCCGCTAAAGATAGGTAACTCACATCGGCGGCCATCTCCTTGAGACGTTGCATCAACGGACCGTCCGCCCAATTCAGCTGAAACCCTTTCCCGGCGTTCTCGGTAAGAGCACGTAGAATGACCAGAGCTCGAAGTTGTCGATGGACGTTTCCATACTTGAGCTTCTTCCGGATCGCCCGTGCCGCTTCCTATGATCACACGTCAGTCCCAGTGAATTCAGAAGCGGGAGACAGGAGCTCACAGTTGTCCCCGACATGCCTTGTATATTGACACTTTCGACCAATTCCGGTATCCCATCGAGACTGAGCTCATCGTACCTATCCGAAGAGAGAACTTCCACCCAATCGGTGATCGACGTATGAGGTTTACCCTCTTCGAGCGAGGCGAAGAGAGATTTGGCAGTGCGTATGTATTCCCCTGCGTAGGACATGGTCGTTCTGGGATGATATTGGTGTGACGGGGCAGGTAAAGGTGGATCACGCTATATCGTCATCAGGGCTTACTCACACGTGTCATTTTGTGATATCCTTATCGGCTTCACATCCGACGGGATTGCAGGTGATTTTTATGCTTGTTGACAAGACCAAAGCCTCTGGTCGAAGCATGACAGAACGACAAAAAGGGATCCAAGTCCATCGACCCATCATATACGGTTCTCATGCACGCCTCCTCAGCGAAGAAGAGAAACAATCAGCTCCTCCAGGGCGTATGTCCACCTACTTATGGGTGGTGACAGACCCGCTAAGAAGAAGCAGATACCCATCGATGGACCGTCTTTCTTACCTCCGCCACCTCCCCTCCTCGGCCGCCACAATCTTCCTCGACAGACCCTCCACTCGAGGATATGGATTACCTCCCAGGCGGTGAAGATGATCTGGGTTATGTCTTGAAACGGGTGACGTTCAGGTTACACGAGACATATGCCAATCCTAGCCGAGGTAGGTGAACATCAGATTTTCATACGAAGACAATTGATGTCGAGGTTTCAGTGTGTGACAAAGCTCCGTTCAAGGTGGCCGAGACAGGCTGGGGAGAGTTTACCGTGCAGATCCGACTTCAATTCGTTCAAGAATCCGGGGAGAAGCCATTAAATCTTGCCCACCCTATCAAGCTACATCACTGGGGAGTGCCTATCGAGGGTCCTCCTCCAGCCTTGGCGTCGATACCTGCAGCGAATCCCGACGTCCATGCAAATGAAGCCGGAGTGGATATACCAGCTAGCGAAGGCGTCAAAGCGGAAGTCTCAACTCCCCTCCCTTCCGTATCATCCCCCAAACCCACTACTCCCGCTCCTCCCTCCACCTCGCAACCACCCGAAACGCCCATGCCATCTCAACCACTCGAAGCTCATCAACCTACAGGACCGGTGTCGATTGTTTCGAAGCTCCCAGTCCATGCGTGGCAATACGATGAGCTAGTCTTCTCGGATCCTCCGGCATCATTTCTCTCCATCCTCAACGCCAATCCACCTACGCCCTTACCTCCCATGAATAGTCGAGCAAGAGATCAACGTGAAGGACACGAAATCCGCGTTGGGAAGAAGCCCACAGGTCGAACATCCAGCGTGTCTATGGCGGGGAGTCGACAAGGAACGACCGAGCCTACACCGGTGGACCCGCCAGCAGTAACAGTCACCTCAGGAGCAGGACAGCTTGCAGGAGTAGGTATACCTGGTGAGCCGGGAAGTGCGGATGTCCCGCTGGAGTTTACACAGGAGATGGAGAAGGGGGAATGGAATCGGTTGAACGATGCTAGGATAAAGATCGTTGCGGAGATGGATAAATGGCGGTGAGTCACATTGAGGGGCGGCTTGGTTCTGTACTGATGAGGGTAGGGAACGGTTGATAGCGGAGGAGAAGGAGTTGGTGAAGCTGAAGGAGGAGATGGGGTTGGCATAGGGTTTCCTTAAGTTCCATCTAACATTGACACAGCATACTGTATCTGCATGATTTTGAGCAACCTAAGGATCGCCCGACATCTCCCTGTTGAGCTGCAACCTCAGAAATTTGAGAAGATCTGGCTTTCGAGCTATTCACTGTGCTTGTTTACGCGATCCGGCTTGAAAAATAGGCAGAATAGATGGAGTGGTCTGCATGCGTATATTCTATACCTACCGCCTCGCATCGTCTACTTCGTCTCCGACCAAGGATAAGCAAACTTTGGCGAGTTCTTCTTCCTCCATTGCTTCTTCCTTCGGTGTGTGATCGTCAGTGAGCTCAAGCCCTCACAGCTAGAAACAAGGAAGCTCACTTCTTCTTGGTTGCCGCATGTTCACAGAAGACCTCCACACATTGTTCATGCTTGAATCTCCGGATATAGTTTGGGTCCCTATCCATACACCCAGGTCAAACCATACTCCGTACCTATTTCTTTAAGGGGACATACCACAGCTCCGAAGCGATCCCGAGGTCTTTACAACACCGCATCAAAGCATTCGATTTTGCACCTTCCTGAGCCGTCGAGATACCAGAAGGGTCAAAGTACTCCTGTTCCCCTCGAGCGACCGCGACCAACCTAAATCACCATCAACATCAACACCAAATCCTTTAGCCAGTCTTCAGCCGGACATGTCGTCGCTTACCGTCCCAGACATACCAAACCCCATTCCCTTGAAACCTTCCTCGGCCCGATCTCAGGCTCACCCCTCGGTGCCATCCCCCAAGCACCAGGTCCAAAGGCCCGATTCAATACTCTCCTATATTTGATCTCGGGGTAATACAATATCCCATCTATCCTCACCATCGCCGATCAGTCAAAACCTTCATTGATTAGATGAGATGAGAAGCCTACATACCGGGTTTACATTCCACGTCATCTGTATGAACCTCTTGTAGTAAGATCTCCCTCGCTTCAGGGGAGAATGCGACCTGACTCATCCCCGAGAAACTTGTCGCCCAATCGGTCTGACCATCGTTCGGAGCTGATGGGAGGGGTTTGTAAGATGAAGAGGGATAGGTGGTTAATGGTGGACTAGCGATTGGAGTCGGAGTCGAAGCTGATGCGAAAGATGATTGCGATGGGGAATCGTCAAAATCAGAGGCATCGATGTCATCCAGATCGAGCTCAATGGTGGGATTGGGAGTGGAAACTGGAGCTGCGGAGGAAGCTTGAACTGGGGAGGAGGCGGATGCTGATCGGCTGGAAGAGGCGGGGACGGCGGTTCTCCGAATGTAGGGTCGAGCTATGGGAGCTGCTGCGGCGTATGGAAGTGGGGTAGAAGTGAAACTTCGAGCGAGTAATGAGAGACGTCGGATGATCGGTGTCGCCATCTTTGCGCCGAGTAGCGAGTAGGTAGATTTAAGACAGGAGTGGAAGCGAGATGTTTGAGAGGCAGAAGGGGCCCTCATCAACCGTTTTGATCGGACTGCAAGCGGCGACTACCGAATGAGGCAACGGGAACATCTCATCTCGATCTCATGAGGTCTTTGTACTGTATGGCGGTCTCTAGTCAGTCGGCAGCTTACGACATCGGGTGAAAGATGCCACGAGGTATGCTATAACGAGAACATTCGTCAAGGCCAGCTTCGCATCACGAGTAAGGAAAGATGGATCTAAGCGGTCCATCGGTCGATTTTTCGCCAAGCCATACCTGGTCGATGACACAGATTTGCCCCAGAAGATGATGCATGAGAGTATATAGAGTCCTGCCGTCACCTCCTATGTTCGTCCCGCAGATTGACCCGGAAGAGGCTGTGTAGCCTGCTGATAATCCGGTGGCAACGTCTGACCTCCATGTCCCTCATCACTAGCTGGTATCGGTCCCAAATCCTGCTCCCGACCGGGAACGGACATTCTTTCCTCGATGGGGCTGTTAAGATGGTCACTTATAGCCGGTGATAGTCGAGATAGGGCCGATGTAGGTGGACGAGCGGTGTATGGGAGGGCGATTCCTGGCGATTTGACTCTGGGTTGAGATGTGGCTGTAGTGATGGGTGGAGCGCGTATGTCGGATGCGAGGTTTGAAGTCGATGCTCCGATGGGTGGGACGGATTCGTGTCCGTAAGTGTCACCGCTATCATCGGCCAACGACGGCTGGCCTGTCGAAGATATGCCATCAGGATAACGAGATTGCAGTGTAGAACTGCGCGGATACGATGTCGCGTTCGATGAAGGAGGTTGTGGGATCGAGGTAAGGATAGGACCGCGAGCCTGAGTCATCTCCCTGCTTCCGCTCGAACTCGGCGCTGGAAGAGCGTATCCATTATTCGAGCCAGGGTCACCCAAAAAAGCGCCATTGGAACGCGTTTCGCCCGGCGAAGTCGGAGAAGTGGAGAAAGCCTGGACTTCACCACCGTCAAGCTCCTCCAGATCATTTGGACCTCCATTCAGATCGACAGGCTCGAAACTCTTCCCACTTCCTGTCCGTCTTTTCTTCCGAAAGATGAAGAACCAGAGTAAGACTCCGAGGAGGGCGAAGCCAACGATTCCACCGACGACTCCCCCGGAAATAGCACCAGCATTCGGTTTGCCACCGCCAGAGCTGGACCCACTAGTGGTGGTGGTCGAGTTGCCACTCGTCGGTCCTGAAATGGCAGGAGCGATAGAGCTATTCACGATCGCCTGATCAAAAGTGAGAAGTTTACCGCCCGAGCCACGAGATACTCCTAGATTGGTGATAGAGACTACGTGAGGACCGTCGGTGAGGTTGTTGGCGGTGAATACTACCAGACATCAGCGAACCGCATGCAATTTGACCGATTTTTGACTCACACGTAGCACCGGCGAAGAGATTACTGTTTGTACCGTTGTAAACCTGCTGGACACCTCCATCGAGGCTGACGGCGGATTATCAGCGGGATACACTCCACGTCGACGTCACTCACATGAGCGAGTAATTGCCATGATTCGTATTCACGCCGCCGAAAAGCTGGACAGAAGACCCGTTGAAGCTAGAACACGTTGTTAGCGTGGTGCGCGGTCTTGAGTTCTATTGCTCACGGAAAGGTCATGATGTCGCCAACGGTATTGGAGGTGTGCATCGTATCGTTGAAGAAACTGCTTTGAGGCGCCTCGGTGAAGTTGCTCGAGTAGATGAATACCGGTGATGTATCGTCATATTCAGTCGTGTACACCTTGCCAGTCCTAGAATCGTCATTCCTGATTATTGCGTTCACCATGGATCCATGGGAAGACATACACGGCGGTGGTAATGACTATATAATCGATGTCGAGGTAATACATGATGGTAGTATTAGGAGGAGGGCTGGTGATTGAAGGTAGATTTGTGATCCTCTTGAATACGATCTGTTTGCGTCCCGAAAGTGAAATTTGTGTACGCACGACGTTATGTTCCGTGTCAGGATCCAGACCCGCAGCGGACATGAGTGGTTGTTGGTACTTGAATGGGTTCGCGTAACCGTCGTAGTACCCAACATTGCCTCCATCTACTTGAGCTCCACCGATGCATGAGCGATGACTCTCTCAGCTAACTAGGACGAAGCTTACTGGAATAGTAACCATGATTATCCCGTAGTGCGCCATAAACGTATACGGCTGTACCATTGAAGTTGAAGAACATCGCATCTTGCTAAAACACTCTCAGCGAAATTTAATTTTGAAGCGAAGTTGACTCACGTCGGTGCTGGTACTGTGGAAACTTCCCCCGAAGTACTGACCGACTGTCGCTTGATCTGACGAATACCTGGTAAGTCACAATATGGGGTCACGGCGTAACTCACCATCGCTATGATTGGTAGACCATCCATTTGAGATGGAGTAAAATTGGATCTGAGGGGAGGAATCGTCCAGCTGTGCGATGATGGAGGAGGTAAAGAGGGGAATAGAAGCTTGGGTCAGCTTAGAAGTCCAGGAGGAAGCTATATAATACGTACAGTGACGTTCATCGTCCCAAGTATACGATACACCCAGTTCAGTTTCCAGTTCTCTCCTCTAACACTATCTCTTGTCTTAGGCTCTCATTAGCCCTTCAACGGTCACATGAACTCTCACCTTCTCGACTTAGCAAGATCTTCCTCCAGGGAGGCGGTGGAGGAATCTCTCTCCGGAAGACTGATTGTTTTGATGACGGTATGGGAAGGTTTTTCGCTTGAGAGTCCCCAGAGAATTGGAGGATCACCGAGCAGCAGAAGTAACGAATAAGGAGCCTTCCGAGGCCCCGTGTCGTAATGTCTTGGGAGCAAAGTATACCGACAAGGTCGAACCAACAGGTGTACAACTTGCTTGGATTAGGTATCAATTGTACTTCGAGAAAGCTTGTGTACAAGAAAGTTCGATATGTGCCTCCGAGACAACCGAACGAGCTGCATCTTGCATCTTGCACGGCCCTGGCCTATCTACTTCTCACGTCACCTGTGCTACAAGATAGAGATCTGCTTTCGACCATCACCAAGCGGAGTTCACGGCCTCAGGACAAAAATCCAGATCTTCTTCTTTTTTAGCTCCGGTCGATCGCTTTTCGGCCGCGTGCTTGGCGAGGCGACTGCGCGGCAGAACCTCCAGGCAAGCTGAACTCCACTGATGCATGCATGTCGCCTCCTTGCAGAGAGACACCTTTCTTTCCGTTGTCATTACACGAAATGATGATGGGGATAAACAACAGATGAACCACCGATAGATGTTAGGGGATTATGATGATAATCTCAAAACAGTAGTCATGAACAAAAACAAAAAGAAACAAGAGACAAGAAAACACCCAAAAAGCAACAACATCACCGGGCGATGAGGTTCACACACGTCGCTCCGCTATCCCTCGTTTCGACAAACATCATCTCGATATCGGCATCGCATTTGATCGCGATCTCGTCCTCATCTGGGTCGACCCACTTGAGCTGGAGCATGTCGTTCCGTGTCGTTGCTGAGGCTGCGCATAGCCGGATCTTTTTGAGGACTTTAAGGTGTAATGTCGCGTAATTGATATCCGCGGGCACGCCAATGATGAATTGAGCCTGTGTCATGTCAGCTTTGTCAATGAAGTGCAGGTAATCACTGACCTCTCCGCAGCGGACCTTGATCAGCATCGAGGAAACCTGCATGACCGCATCATGGCTGTTCTGCCGGGACACGGGTGTAGCCCCTCGCGAGTCACCAGGTATGGTACCGTACGGTGTAGCTGGCGATTGTCCACTTGACGTTTCGCTTGTCTCGGTCGAATGTGATTCCCCGCTTGACCGCTTGCCGCTGCTCATCCGCTTGGTGAAATAGTGAGTACCCCTGACCAAGCTCGATGAGCTGCTCGTGCCGAGTGACTCCGTTGGACCAGTCGCCCAAGAACCATTGGCGGCAGTATTCGGCATCGGTGGAGCGGAGATGATCTTCGGTTGCTGGTATACGTTAGGCGAGGATGCGCTACGACTTCTCAGAGGAGGAGGATGAGGGTATGGAACGCTAGGTGTTACGCCTTGCGAGGGAGCCCGTGACATCCCTCGTGCCGGCGCAAACCGCTGGTAACTCGGCTCGACTGGCGAGTAATCCTCCTCTTCAACTTCTTCCGACCGACCGAGGCGGGACTGGCTCATCTGCCGCACCGCTCGCGGAGGGATGTTGTTACCGAAAGAAGCTTCGGAAGAGGTCGACATCGTCGACATGGCAGAGGTCAGTCGAGGTAAAGTAGGCATCACAGGAGGGGGCTGTTGACTTCGCCATTGTGTCATGCTAGGCCCGAACTGATCTTCAGTCATGGCCCGAGCACGGAGTTCCGCCTGCCGATCCGCCGGCATCGCTTGTTGGCTTCGTACCCGTCGACTTGGTGCTTGCGAGTAGTATGCTGCGCTAGAACCGATGCTTGGCGTCGTCCTGCCACTGCGGAAGCCAGACAGGGAGTCATCGTCTTCTTCCTCCATCGCCCCAAAGTAGCCAGAAGCGGACTGAGAAGGCAATGGTGGAGGGAAGGCAAATGGCGGCCAATCAGAAGCTGGAGTAGGAGGAGCGAAGGAGGATTGAGGATATTGTCGGTCCGAGCCTGAGTATCGCTCGTTTCGCTGAGCTCGCTCGGCACGGTATTCTTCCTGCCTCTTCCGCTCCGCACTAGCCAGCTCCATTACCTTTCCCGCCCATTTCCGCATCTGATCTTCGCTCTTCCCAGCCACAATGAACGAATCCTCAAAATCATCATGCCACCCATTGGCTTGTCGATGAGGTACGGTCCAGGCAATAGTTAATCGAGGTGCACCATGCGGGTCTAACAGAGTCAGCGACGGCGCAAGTCCGATCTTCAAGACGTACCGGCTCGATCGGGGGGCATCAATGTCGCTCGGTTGATGTTCGAAACGAATATGCGACCCTTCAAGGCGAGCTTCTTCTTCTCAGGTATCGAAGACTTGCTTGCTGTCTTGTCCTTCCTGAGCATGCTGGAGTTCTTAGACGACTTCTTATCCTTCCGCTCTGGAACGACCTCTTTGCAGCACAGCATCATCTTCTCGAAGAGGAAGACATGATAGTCGCGCGGCTGGTCGGCTTTCGTCACGGTAAAATGGTCATCGAGCCAGAGGTCACCAAACTTGTCAAGCTCGTGGCCCTTCCAATCCTCAACCCGGTCCATGAGCTCGCGGACAGTGGCCTGCTTCGCCTTGAAGTCGGTCACCTCATTGATGCTTCCGGCAATACGCTTGACAGCCGCATGACCTTCTTGAAGCTCGGAGCGAAAAGGGTAAGCATGCTTGGATGTGGCATGCAGAATAGCCTAATTTAGGTCAGCCAAGCCTCGAAATCTGTTGAGGGCCTCACGTCCAGCAGCAAGCCGTACTTTGTGATTCGCTGGATGGGCTTAATCATAAAAGCCTGCAGCTCCCTTTCAGGATGCAGACATGGTCGCTGAGACTCAGGCAGATCTTGCCCTCTCTGTAATGTTGTCAGCGCCACTCATCAGCTATCTGCTGGCTCACCATCAGACTTGGCATCTGCTCGTTGACCAGCTTGATCGCGTCAAGATAGTTTGCACAGTACGGACCATAGCATTCGAACTCGGTTTCGCTCGAGCGGAACGGCAAACCCCAGCGACCCTCCGCCCAAGCTTTCGGACCTTGACCCTCCTGAATTGGCTCGTATTCTGTTTCGAGCTTGATGAGCAATTTCCGCTGCGAGCATTATCAGCTTCTACTGCTCCCAACTGCAGCACAGACTTACGTGGAAGTCCAGAATCTTGGTCAAGTTCGAGAACATTTGATGATTGGTCTCGGTTGAGACGAGATGCGCCGCAAGCATCTCAGTCGAACATCGCACCAGAATCTCTAGCTCTTGCACATAGCGCTTCTCGGACGAAACAAGCTCTTCGACGCTCTTGAATGCGTTGGCGTCTGCTGAGGAGGTGCTCATCCCCCGGCTCATCTCCTCGGCAATCGGCGAAACCATTTGAGCCTCAATGTGGACTCCGCCATTCATCGTCGCAGCCATATTGGCAACGGCTGTCGCACCGGATGCCGTTCCGCCCATTGAGAAAGGTAGATCGAAAGATTGCCGAGACTGATGAGTTCGGACGGAGAAATGATGGGAAGAGGATGTGTAAGGGGTACCGGGGGAAAGAGGGACGAATGCGGACTCAGGGAGGTGATCGAGCATGGTTTCAAATGTATTAAGGACCTTCATCAAACCCGTCGAATCGTACGCCTCCATGTCCTCTCCTGTACTTTTGCCCCACAACTCATGAAGTGCCCATATCTCTCCATGCCATCGTCCTTCTGACTGTCGTTGTTTCATCGCCATGCAGAACATGGCGATGTATTTTTGACAGACTTTGGCGTTTTCAGGCCGTTTCGCCCAATTCCGGACGCCGTCTGGGTTGTCGAGATAGTTCGGCATGTCGTAGGCGATATACTTCGGTGACGGGAGATTGGCGAAAAGTGACGATGAAGGGTCGACAAAGGCAGGGATGAGAAGATTGTAGAGGTGAACGAGGGGAGAGCCTAAGCGGAAGACATGGCACATCTGCGAGACGACGTCCAAAGGCTCCGCTTCTGGTACTTGCTCTAGGGGAATGTCAGCTGCATGAGTAAGCATTATCCATTTACGAACCCAAGAAGTGAGTGAACTCCTCGACGCAACGCAGTCTTCTTCGCAAAGCGGAGCAGGTCTGATATAGAGACTTGGACGACGACAATGCAGCAGTCTTCAAGGCTAATGCGTTTTGACTGGAGATTATAAGCCCCTGTCATCGATCTTCACTCACGGATTGAGGGGCATCTGGATGCTCTGAATGTCGAGAGGGGGAAGAGGTGAATCCCGGCCATGCTGGCTCACAGAGCCTACCCGCTTCCCCGTGATAGAACCGGAAACGGACATAATTTATCGAGGTAAAGATGGCGTTATGAGATAGGATTAGACGATTGCGAGCAGAACGCCGGCTCGATGCCCTCGCCTGTGATGGCGAGGTATAGGCGCCGGGATTGCCTGCCAAAGCCGATCACAAAGGAGGTCCGCTCGGCGAGACCAGCCTTTGAGAGAGCGTCCAGGGGTGGGGAGGGAGATAGATCGTGAATCAGGCGGGGATGGTGATGGGGCGTGACGCCGAGACGATCAAAGTGAGCCTTTGGCTCGGCAAGGACCGCAACGGTTCGGACCGGGATGCTATGGCTCGTAATGATAGATAACGCGAGACCTAAAGGAATGAATTAGTGTGATGTGGGAGACGCTAGTGAACAACGGATGTTCTCGAGAATCATTCGGGATGAAGACCCTTTGCTCATGTTGCAAATGGTAGGGGACCCGGGACTCACAGTGTTCAATCGAGAGCCAAGTCGACCTGATGGTCTCCTTCGATCTTCCGGTCTGACAGTAACCAGATGAGGATGACGGGCACGCGCGGTGTGGGAACCAGGGACGAGGAGGATCAAAAGGAGAGATGGGATCGGATGTGCGGAGGATCGAGTTGGATCTAAGGGAGATAATGGGTCGTTATCAGCTCAGATATGACTATCTGGATGTTCTGAGGAATGGTAAATCTAGTCAACTCACAAGGTCGAAGTTTGGGAAATTCCCAGCGCCCCGTCGTCAAGGTTGGATGATGTCCCTCCAGATTACGCTCCACCCTGATTCACCTTTGGGGCTCGTCCGTGTGAAAGGGCAAAGGGATGTTTGATTGATGAAAAAGCGTTGGATGATCGCGCGACGCAGCCGAGTTGCTGTAATTGATAGATTATAGACCAATAGTGGATGGGTGTGAAGATGATGCCTGACGAATGCAGTGGCAACTCAAGATGTGTCGGTAGAGTCGTATGCAGAAGAAGTCGAAGGAGATCGTCGAAGATGAAACGCGTATCCAGGGTGTGGTCCAAGCGAAGTAACAAGAGAAAACCAAAAACCCTCGTCGATCGCAGATCGTTCGCTCAACCCAGTCGAGCTCTCCCTCTCTTCCCACGCAGAAGAAGGACACAAGACGCAACAAATGACCAAACAGTACAAAGCAGACTGGCCCCGAGCTGAAACATATAAACCGCCTCCAAAAGCCTATTGTGGTTACCTGCGCGCCCGGAGGGGGAAAACCCTAACGCGCTAAGGAAGGAAAACCAGGCACCAGATTCTCGGGAGGCGCTTGGGATTACGCAATTTTCTATGTGAAAAAGGGTTACGGTATGATCGGACGTTTAGGGCTGTGATCGGAAGCGATATCTCCAGGTGAGGTTTGTCCAACTGAATGTTTGCATCTTCGTTCTGCGTCCGCTGCCCAGCGACGATATCTCTCGCATAAGAGGTTCACGACCCTTTTCTTCGCACAAGATCTAGAATATGGTGTGCCTGAGCTTCGGCCGGAAAAGCAAATTCGCAAGCAATAGTGCCTTGCAAATGCGGTCGCAAGGGTCAACACGCGAAGACCCCAAACACTAACGTCATTCCCCTACTTCTGGGACACCCCCCTTTATGGGACACCTCTTACATATCGATCAATATTCATCTCCGAAGCTGTCTAGACCATGCACGTCATAGTCTAAAAGCCCCAGGACGGTGTGGA